>Ga0126337_10002925_pt1 | contig 11013 bp, 16 predicted proteins | sample DipCmetagenome_FD_92527 | JGI IMG/M metagenome (GOLD analysis project Ga0126337, IMG submission 92527) | Coral microbial communities from La Bocana,Puerto Morelos, Mexico - Diploria C A metagenome | ecosystem: Host-associated > Invertebrates > Cnidaria > Coral | place: La Bocana,Puerto Morelos... | reverse complement strand
TGACTTGATCAGCAACATGTTTTGAGATGACTCTTCGGTTCAGATTTTTTGTGACGGATTTGCTCCAAATCGGTCACAAATTTGAGGGGGCACCTCCATCTATTTTTTTTGTGACGGATTTGGGCCAAATCCGTCACATTTTTTGGGGAACACTTTCAGTCAATTTTTTTTGCGACGGATTTGGACCAAATTCGTCACATTTTTTTGGAGACAACACTTCCAGTCAGATTTTTTTGTGACGGATTTAGACCAAATCCGTCACATTTTTTTTAAGGCAACACTTCCGGTCAGAGTTTTTGTGACGGATTTGGACCAAATCCGTCACATTTTTGAGAGAGCCTTTCCAACCCTTTTTTTTGTGACGGATTTGGACCAAATCCTTCACTTTTTTTTGAGACAACCCTCCCAGTCAGATTTGTTTGTGACGGATCGTGTCAAGATCAGTCACAACAGTTTTAGGGTTGGAGTGGCAAATCTTCACACCCAGGGCTTCTGTGAGAAGTAGTTGTTTGAGACGGTTCCTGTCAGGATCAGTCTCAAATGTATATGCCAGTGAGCCCTCCAAATCTGAAAAAAAATAGGAAACATCAAATGTCTTCATGGTTATATTATTTTGAGACTGATCTTGTCAGGATCAGTCTTGAACCATACCTCCCACAAAACACTTCGTTTGTGAAGAATGATTGCTGCTTCAAACTCATTATATCAAAAATTTGGGTGCGGCAATTCACTTTAGGATGCTTATTTGTGAAAAACATATAGTTATAGAACGTTGGAACGCTATGTACTTTTTTTTCCGAGCCACTAGGTGTGACTGATCAGGGCGTGATCAGTCGCAAAGAGTTGGGTTTGAACGGTGAGTGGGTTGGGTTGCAAATCCATTCTTTTAAATGTTTTTTTGACATATAGATCCAGGTCTGAGGAAGAAAGGTGGGAAACTAAAGCTTCTCAGTTTGAAAGTGTTCGTTTTTTTCTATCTTCAAGCATGTTTTCCCTCATAGTTGCGCGCGCTTTGTGCCAGGCCAGTTGATGCTGCTTCAACCGCGAGGACAGAGTCAACTAGTTCATTGTGTAGCAGATTCATGTGATATTTTTTTGTGTCGACCTTGGATGTCCGAAGCTTTTGTCACTGGGCCCAAAAGTTTCCTGTGATTTGTTTTCCTTTCTGAGATTGGTTTTCCTTGATGGCGGACCTTGCTCTCAGATTCAAGTCGTTGCGCAGCTCGCAGCCATTGCCACTTGATGTTCAAAATGATGCAGAGTTCTCACGCATGAGCATGCTAGAGCTTGAACACTGCAAATTGGACTTTGGAAAAACACATGTTGGCAAAGCTTATGGTCAGATTTGGGAGAGACATCCAGACTATGTGAATTGGTTTCTTGAGCGGTACTATTCTACGACTTTCCACAAACAACGCCGCTTCCTTCACTTTTGCAAGCTCAAGATCGAGCGTGCCGAATTGGAAGGAGATTTCCAGTCTGGGGAATGGACCAAGGTGGTGGAGGAAGAAGATGTACCATCAGTGGCTCGCATGGAATCTTTGGAGAACAAGGTTGCACAGCTGGAATCAGAGCTGGCTGATTTGAGGAGGATGTGCGCTAGCTGGCAAAAGGCGAAGGCCAGCGGCTACTAAGATCACCAGAACATCTGAACCGGGCCTTATATGATCAATCTTCTAGTGTTTCAGCTTGCGCTGACTCATGTATGAGAGCAACGTTCACAAAGTAACAGTTGCCGAGCGGAGCGGAAAATCATTGTTGCAAATGCTTTGAATTAGGTTCGGGATTTGCATGCACAGTTTGCTCACCAATCTTGCATTTTGAAAACACCACTTGACCAAACTAGCATTTTTGATGACTTCAGGAGCGGACATTGTAGTGAGTGATGCTGGGTGAGATTTCGGAACGAAATTCAGGAAAATCACTGCTTTGCCCAAGGTTGTTAGGATGTTCGTGCGCAACATGCTTGTGTCTGGTGATCCATTTCTTTTTGTGCCTTGATCAGTATAGTTTTTTGCTGGACCATGATCAGATCGGTTGCCTGCCGCAATTCTTTCTAACAGTCTCTCTAAGTCGTGATTCTGAGATCTGTTCTGTGAGTCAAAGCCATGGGCAAACGAATTTCTTCAGGATCTGCAGCAGGAGCGAAAAAAAAGGCAAAAGGTAATCTGAAGGACTCTGAGCAGGACCCAAAACTTGCCCATGTGAAGCGCATTGTGGATTGGTTCTTTGGCTAAATTCTTTTGCGTTGATGAGTTGTCCCGAGTGGAGACTTTAAAGTTGGCCAATCCCACAATTTGAAGGAACACCGGAACACCTTACTTTTTAATGCTCCCTCAGGTTCACGAATGTTGTGGTTCCACAAGGAGGAGCTGATCGCTATCTCATGAAGAAGTACAAGAGCCAGGCTGGCCAATTTAGATTCTATGTATTTGCCAAGTTCTTTTAGCATATGGTAGGCTGAGAAGATGGATTTTGCTCGGTGGCTGGACACTTCTTTCCCAGGTAGTTCGAGGCAAGATTAATCGATTCTTTCCATATGTTAATGTTGTGTCTACTTCCATATTTTGTGTTGGCTCCAGGATCAGCTACAGCGAGGACCTTGCTGCCGGTCCCAAATATTTGCGGATCTGGCAGCTTTCATTTAGATCTGATTTTGGAATGCCGGGTATGGCAGACCCCTTTGATCTTGCTGCATTGATGGAACTCATACTCCTAAATGGGCTACTTGGCTCACATGAGTTTTTTCCTTGTAACAAGTGATCGTTGCGCCTTCTCATGACCTTGAGCTTCTCAGGTTTCGAACAGATGCCAATCAGGGCAGCGTTGAGAAGTTGAATGTTATGGCTCCCAACAAGTCCATGCTAGAAGATCCATACAAGGAGATGCCCCAGCTGGAAGAGGGCAGGGGCCCCAGCCAAGTGTTAGACTTATTTTTCAGGTTTGTGTCGGGATAATTTATTTCATGATTTTCTCCAACTTGATGATGATCCTGATGTTTCCAGTTCTCGCCTTTCGCCAGGAATGCTTCCTCCGTTCAGCATAGCGTTTGTGAAAGGATGGAGGCGCAGCCTGGCATGCCTCATCTGTTGCGAAGGAGTAAAGTCCTTGGGGATTGAGTTGGACGAGCTTACTTCGGATTTCAAGGCTGCTGCGTGCGTTGAACATATCGGTTTTCATGGATGATTCTACTTGCTAGTCCTGGCCCACACCTTCGCCAAGATGTGGTTTTACTTGTGTTTGTTTATTCAGCCACTGCAGGCTTCGCTGGCGGTGGTTCATGGCGCAGTGAGTAAGCATTCTACTTGCAAAGAAGCTGTTTGGGCAAGCAGAGGAGCGTTTATGTGATTCTGTTCTGTCCTTCCTGAGCTGTTGTTGCTGCATGGCAGGAACAACGCAAGCATCCTCCGTGAGGAGGTTGCCGAATGCAATGAACTTTCTACGCCAAGTGGAGGTGCTGGAAAAGAGCGGTGAGGTTGGCGATTTCAAGGTGCATTGGCATATTTTAAGGAACATAAGAAGCTGAAGTTTGATATCTATTGTCATCAGCTCAATCTTTGACAAATGATCAAAGGAAAGTCATTGTTGTTTTCTGGTGTGATTCATGGGTTGGTATGCGCAACTCAGGAGTGGGCAAGTGCAACCCAGGTTGCTCGTGCATTTCAATTGGGGGAGAAAGAATCCAAGTCGGTTGCTTTTCTCAAGTCCAAAATCGATGGGCAGATTGTTTCCGAACTACGTGACGCAGTCCGACAGCGTGGCATGCGCTGTTGGTTGACCCATGACGTGCTAGCTTCTGAGATGATGAACACACACTGGTCCTCAGGCAAAACAGGACCATTGATGGCTTGGCAGGCGGAACTCACGAATCTGGAAGACAACAACTTGGATACTAGGCAGGCATTGTAGGAAGAGTCATCTTATATATGGGGGCTGATTGCTTCAACTAATAAGAGTAGTAACTCAATAGTTCTAAGGGAAGGTGCCTAGCTGTAACAAGAAGTAGTACCTAATACCGAAATTTGAAAGTATATCTATTTATCCTTATGTTGATGACCCAGCCTTTGGGTGTACAAGCCGTGTTTTGACGCCAAACATGGATGTCATCCAGCTTCTGTGCACATGTTACAGTATTCGCCTTTCAGACCCAGAGAGAGCCTCCTCATTTCCCTGGTTTGTATTTGGCCGTTACCTTTCAAACCTGTCTCCCAAATTGAGAGCTTATTTTGTTGGATGGGGGAGGTGTGTTACACCAATCTCTTGGGTAGAAGCTGGGCCTTCCCAGCTTGAGCTTTTTTTTAAAGCTTTTTAGGGTTATGGGTCTTTCTTGGGTTATGGGTCTTGGGGCCATAGTTTTTTGCATCGTGGTTGCTGCCATTTCTTTTTTGGTCTTGTCATTCTTTTGACTATAAAATTTCTTGTGGAGAGATCACGTGCTGTTCACGTCAGAAAATCAGTCCTTTCTTTGAAGAGACACTGACACCCACCACAAAGTGCTAGTCGGTCTAAAGGCAAGCAGTTGGTCTTGATGACCATCTGATCTGAGCTAGGCACCTTCACCAATCAACTATATATAAAATACTCCCACTATACGTGTCGGATATTTGGGATTTAGCATCATTACCTTTACCAGGTCTTATAATAATATTTTACGTCGATCTTTTTGGTAATTATAAAACTCTTCTATTTGAAAGTAGGCTCTGATATTGTTTGGCAGCAAACGTGGCTTCATCAACAAGTTGTCTTTCTGTTTTGCCTTTACCTGGTAGTTACTAAAGGAGTCTTCGGCAAACATAGGCTTAGAATGGCAACAAACAATAATCATGTTTTCACAAAAGGAATGATAGAGCTCCATATGAACTTTGCGTAAAACCACAAAATACATTATCTAAAAACTGTGCGACACACAAAAAACACAAACCGAACTTAGAGGGTATTTTCACATGTTTGTTTGTTTTTTTGTTTCACTCTCGTGTTTGCGGCGGGTTGACTTGCATTCAAGGTTCGCTTGTTCATTCGTCGTTTGTGTGAAGATTGGGACCGTGCAGTTGCCAAGAAAGCGTGGGGGCAGAAAGATGCTTGGGTCATCCATGCCGCTTGTGGTGGATTCTTGGCGATCATGGATCAGCTGAAACGATCCGTCCCCCAAAAGGACTTCTCAGCGGCCGAAAGTGATATCAAGGACCAGTTTCATCTCGGATGTTTGGACCATGATATCCTGGCTTTCTTGGAGGCGTCTGTACCACCGGTGTCATTGGAGCAAGTTCCTTTTGTGAGGACACCAACTTCAAAAAAAATTGTTTCAACAGTCAGACTTCCTTCTGGTTTCTTTTGTGTTGGGGACCAACCATTCCCACTTGCTAGGAATACAGTCCAACAAGTGGAACAACGAAAGATGCGTGCTGCTCAAGAAAAGACAAGAGAATTGAATGACAAGGTCCTCATGGCCACAGCCGAGGAGATGAAGCACAGGTTTGAACGTGACATGGAAACCCTTCGCCAACGTATCCCCACCAAAGAAAAACTTGCGAAAGAGGCAGCTTTGGACAGGAAATACCTGGCGGACCGACAGAAGAGCCACGGTATTTGTTATGATTTTTTGGATTGCAGTTTTTTTTTAGGCTGGGTTGCTTTACTTTTGGGTTTTTTAAATAATTTGTTCTTGCAGAATCCTCCTGCCAATTGAGGAAAGGGCAGGAGTACACGAAGGAGTTCCTTGAAGACAAGTGCAAGCTCCTTTTTGCACCTCTTCAAGGAGGTGACAAAAAGAGCAACAGCCAAGTGGGAAAAGGTTTTGCGGAGATTGCCAATTACATTTCCAAGTGCTCTAGTAAAGAGAGTGTGAAAAGAGTGTTTCTTGGGCCTAAGTGTTTTCAGTTTTCATTTTGGCGATTGAGATTTCTAAGAGAGATGTTCAAAGCAGTTTTCAACATAATTCTGTTCAAAACTGCAGTGAGGTTTGTCCTTGCTGCATTGGATTGTTGTGTCTGGCCAAGTGCTGCCGCCTATGTTACAAATTGCATCGACACTTTCTGCCATGTACTCGCGATGTCTCCAAACAATGTGGGTCACTGCCAGACACCGGTGCATCAAACTCAGACGAAGGTTGAAGCATGGGTCAAGCACAAACGCATCCTTGAGGATGCGCTTCACAAAGCCAACATGGATATCACGACGGTCATCTCATTGTCATTCGACAAATCCAACATGCATGCGAACGACAAGCGAGCGCCCCAGCATCCGTGCTTGTTTGTGACATCGGAGGCCCACCAACAAGCAAATTTCTGGTCAAATTGTGCCGCCGTTGGCAATGGTGGTGTGGGCCCAGTCCCGATCATCAGAGTGTCAGACATGATAGGCTTTGACCCTGACAACAGGTTTGGGCCTGCAGCCCGCACGGAACAGATACTTGATCAAATTTGCATGTCTGCTTTCTGTTTGGGTGTGGGGCTGGCGATGGTTTTCAGTCTTGAAAGTTCTTCTCTTTCTCATTTTCTTCAACCGAGGAAAGGGATTCCTTGCCATGAGGAGATTTTGAAAGCTTACCTTCGAGGCATTGAATGGGCAGAAGGAGATCTGGTGATCTTTGCCGATTGTCTCCCAAACAGGTGGGTGGAGAACCAACAAAGTATTTCGTGCCACAGGGTCGTGATATTTATGTTGCCTCTTAAATAATGTTTGAAAAACAAATAATGTTTTGAACATACAAAGTTTTTGCAGTTAGTAGTTAATGGATATTGTCAGTTTTTGTTTGCCTTCATGATACTATACATGAACAAAATTGAAACCACTGCAGGCATATGGAATTTGCACATGCAGTTGTGGACAGATTGCTGGCCGGGTCTTCACGTCTCCCACCAGTGTACTATGTTGGTGTCCTGCGTGAGGAACAAAAGGATGGTTCAACTGCGCTGGAAACCAAGATTTACAACCATTGGGATTCTTCAGATATGGCACCTCCGAAGCGTCGCCCGGTGGATCCAATTTCAGAACCAAGCTTGGAATTCCTTGGGTGGGCGCAGGGCGCACCAATGTTTCCACAAGCAGCTGAACAGAAGTTTCCCGAAGGTTGCCCTGCTCATGCTGAATTGATGAACATGAAGAAGTTGCTCGTTGCAGAGTTCCCTGACGCTGGGCAGCAGCAACAGCAGCCAGACAGAACAGCTCCACGTCCCAGCACAACCAGAGCCATTGGACGCCCAGACTACACAATCGAAGGCGGCCATCAACCATTGGATGTGACAAGGGTCTTGGACAAGGAGGTGACTGCAGCAAGCGCCTTCAATGTGCCAAGGCAGGGTTGTTCGTTTTTTTTTCTTGGTAGATTTTCTGGCCAACTTCTTGCCAGGAAAGCGTATTGCTCTGGATCAAGGACCAAGCCTTCCGTGATGATTTCGAATGATTACAGCATCTACTTGGGAAACGAGACAGAGCAAGAGATCACCCTGAACGCAATGGAGCTTTTTGGCTTCAACATTGGAAACCATGAAGTGAAGGTTATTTCAGGTCGGGGTGGGGTCTGGGTCTATTTGTACTGTTGAGTTCTATCAAGAGTTTCGTTGAATGAAGATTTTTAAAGGCGGAAGTAACCAAACAGAAATTACCTGTTGTAGAGGCATGGGTGAGACCGAGCTGAACGGAATCTGCTTCAAGTTCCAGTCTGACTTGGAGTTCATCAGCTATCAGAAGAAGCTTTTCTCCGTCGCAGACTTTCTTCACCATGCTTGCACAGTGCATGGCGTTGCTGAGGTTGAACTTGCCAACCACCAGCTCATCCCCAAGATGTACCCAGTGGACGCTTTTTCAGCAACTGTCATTTTTCATTCACCAAGGTCATTCCCAAGACTTGGCCAGTGAACTTAAGATAGCAGAAGCCATTTTTTAAGTTGGAGGATTTTACAATTGGAATGACTGGAATCATCAAAATGGAAGAAACTTGAATAGAACCAGAAAACATACCTCCTTCGCCAGGAAAATTCGGATGCAGAGCCTGTGCCAGTTCCTTACAGGTTCAATGTATCGTCGGCGAGGAATGGTATGTGCAACGTTTTCATGCCAAACATGCTTGCAGATACTGAGTCTGTAAGGCTGGGTTGGAACATTGATTTTTTTAGATGTGTTTTGCTGTTAGATGTATCATTTCCTGGACCAATGAAATTATACTCCTTTGTTTCAGCAGGCACTCTTCGATCGGAGCCGTCTTTGTGGGACACATGGATAAATTGCCCAAGGGGCCAGCTGTTCAGCCTGTTTGGGAAGTGACTTGACACTCTCTGGTTGTTGTGTGGTAGCTGTTGGGGAGATATATTTTGTTTGTCATGAAGTCTTCTTTTATCATGGCTGTACTGTAGCAAAGCAGTTGCAGTCTGTCAAGGTGGAGATGCAGACCGGCGCCGCGAACCCCAAGATCATTGGATTAAAACCGAAACTGTACCTCACATGCTCCGTGATTTTGCCACCAAACTCTTGGACCAAGATGTGAGTAGATATTATGGTGCTACAAAGTGCGAGACTTGAACCGCTGGCAGTTCGGATGTCTTGTGGTAAAAAAACAAGCGTTCAAGCGTTGAATTTGGTTTTTCCAAGGATGCAGAATCATTTTGAAAGTGTGTTGATTTGGTTTTTGAATGGCCAGCTGAGCTACATATGGATTGATCTTCAGCAATCGTTGACTTTGTACTTTGAGGCTCCACTAAAAAATCATTCTGCAGGTGTTTTGAGCTCTGACTGATCTGTTGTCAGAATTGGGAGAAGACATGAGTGTCTCTGTGTTTGCACCTGTGAACACACTCTCAGATGATGATGAGTCCACACTCGAGCTGGGCGCGGAACCGAAGAGGAAAAATAAAGGCAAGCACAAGGATAATAAGTCAAAGACTTTGCCCCCACCGAAGTCGCCGAAGTCTAAGGCTAAGGGAAAAGCGAAGGCTAAGGCCTCGTCAAAGCCTAAGGCCTCGCCAAAGGCTAAGGCCTCGCCGGAACAGCCTGCGGAGACCACTGATGTGATGAAGAAACCAGCAGCAGCGAAGGCAAATTTGAAACGTCCAGCAGCAGCTGTTGAGAAGGCTAGTGTCGAGGAAGGCTAGGATGCATTTCTTTACATTTTCATTGGTTTATGTCTTACATGCTCCTGAAATTTGGCCAGCCACACAAAACCACATACATGTATAATTTTGGCAGGTGTAACGCCAGCACCTGAAGACTTCAAAGTGAGTGGTGTCTATCTTTACAAAGCAACGGGCAAGTTTGCTGTGAAAGTGAATGGGAAGCAGATGTTTCAGGCCTGGTTCAACGCATTGGATGGATATGAGAAAAATATTTAGATAGACATTCAATGTAAATATCATGTTGTGACATCTTACAGATTGATTAAAGGTTGGTGGCAAAGATCTCCCAGAAGAGAAGTGCCGAGAAATCGCAGCCATAACCTCAATTCACCTGGACTTGCTGTTTGTCAAGTCTGATTAATAAGTGGAGATTAAGGAGATTGGTCGTTCACATTTGCTCCGTGGAGACTCGAAGTTTTACACTCGCGATATTGTTGCCGCTCTCTAAGTGAGAACCGATGCACTAGTTGATGGTTTGTAAATCTGATTGTATTTTTTTATTGTTGATGTCCTGAGGCCACTGTGGAACATGAACTGCGCAAATCAATCGAGACAGGCTTGCATATGTTTGTGGATTTGAGGAATTTCAAGGTCAAGGTAGTTGGTTGACTTTCAATGTCGCTCTTCTTTTCAAATTTGAGGACAAGCCTTTGAACCAACAGCGCCTGCAGCTGCTGAGCCTGAGAAGGGTGCTGGGTCTGAGGTGGAATTGGACACCACCCGCGATATTGATCTCGATGCTGAAGGGGAGGAAGAAGAACCCAAGACTGAGGATGTTGAAGTCCCCGTTGAGCCTGAGGCTCCTGTGGAGGATTCTCAAGTGCCAGAGTGAGAAAAAATCTCACAGAGAAGTTGGAACCGTTGCCACGTGACGAACTGCGCCAGACAGATCAATGTGGAGTGAGAAAAAGAAAGAGCCCGACACGTCTTGGATCACAATTCGTTCCAAAAAAATCAAAAACCTCATCCAAAGAAAACATGGAATGTGTTTCACGAAATCTGGGGAGTGTCACTTCTCAAGTGTTGGACATAAATTGAATTGCGTTATATCGATTGTTTTGAAGTCTTTCCAGCCGCCGACCCAAACATGAGATTTCTTATGTTCATATACGTATATTTTTACTTTGAAATGATGCGCAAATTATATGTTTTCAAATTTATGTATGAACATTCCGCAGGAACCGTAGAATATTTCAAATATTATATCACTACGCCCCAATTACCCATTGATGGGCTCAAGACGTTTTTCAGACAACCGGTCACCGCAGTATGACTCACACAGAGTTTGGTGCCATGATATGTGTTTGAGAAGGCATGTACTTCGCGACTGCACGCTTTATGCAAAACACTGCAGCCATTAGAATACGAAATGGGGTGAAATCTAACTGGGTTAGATCTAGATTTGGCAAGCTTAACCGCCAATGAAAGCTAAATAGAGAAAGTAGCAGGGGGCTGACGACCCACAGGGAAACAAGATTAGAACAAAATGCTATTTAATGAAGGTTTGAAAGTAAACCTAAGAACTCAAGGCAATGCAAACAGTTCATGTTAAAGCAAAGCATGGCGAAAGCAAAGCCACCATTTAGCAAGACTCAGGAGGGCCACTATTCCCAAAAGCTTACATACATCATGTCATCATCAGTGACATCATGTCATCATCAATGACTTTCAAAGCTAACATCATGTCAGCATCACCAGTGGCATCAGAGCTCACAGCGTGTCATCTTCAATGACATCAGAGCTCACAGCATGTCATCTCCAATGGCATCAGAGCTAACATCATAGTCATCATCAGTGACATCAGAGCTAACATCATAGTCATCATCAGTGACCTAACATCATGTCAGTGACATCAAATCTGGAAACCCCCTTCAATTTGGCAACCCCAATGCAAAGAAAACTCCTT
>Ga0126337_10002924_pt1 | contig 11017 bp, 3 predicted proteins | sample DipCmetagenome_FD_92527 | JGI IMG/M metagenome (GOLD analysis project Ga0126337, IMG submission 92527) | Coral microbial communities from La Bocana,Puerto Morelos, Mexico - Diploria C A metagenome | ecosystem: Host-associated > Invertebrates > Cnidaria > Coral | place: La Bocana,Puerto Morelos... | reverse complement strand
TGTTGTTTTAAAATTAGCCCACCAATCTGGGGTGCCCTTTCAGGGGCGTTAAACTGCCTGGACTTTTTTTATATTTAAATCCCACTTTAAACTTCCTAAATTTCATTTTAATTCATGTTTACCCCGCCTTAATGTTGTTTTCTTATATTTCACGGACAATGTTTCTAATCTAAGTAATGGTCCAACTTCCACTTCGCGTTACACGATGGTAAACCATTATAATTACGTGTACTTTGTTCCATTCTCGATTTAAATAAACTGCATTTTTTGGACAGGTCTTTAGAAGAAAATGAGATACTCCAGCTTACTAGTGGATCGTTCGTTGGGCTAACAAGTCTGAAAACTCTGTGAGTAACACAGTCGGGCTTCTTGTTTTGGGGTTTTACATATTCCAGTCCCCTTAGCCTAGAGGAAACTAATCGGAACTCCGCTAGAGCTCTTTTTTCCAATATAGGGACACCGGAATTCATATAATTTCTATCTTGATATGATACGGACAACAGCAGCCATCTCTCTCCTCAAAACCAGTTTTCTCTCCTAAGGCTGTCGCAGAGATTGGCTTTCCCTAATGGTCATTCTGAAAAGACGGTGAAGCTGAAGGCGCTGACTTTTTTGAAAGGGAATCAGCATTGTCCATTGAGAACAGAAGTCTCAGCCCTGGCACTTTGCTGTCTGTTATAAAGGTCAAAGTTTCAACCCTGCCATGTGTGGGTTATTGACCAAGTGTGAGGTCAAGATGGCTGGATATTGGCCAAGTTCTGTTTTGCGTTTCCGTGTCTGTTGCGGTCAATAAACTCGCGAAAATAAGAACGAGGCCAATATCTAGCCATCGAATAAGCTTATTTTATGATGTTTTATTATATGGCTTTCGGGAAAGTTTTTCTTTCGAGGCACATGAAGTAATCGCAAGCAGACAAGATGGCGTCATCTTGCCCGCTTAGGTAGCCAATCACAGCACAGGAGTTGATTTATCTTGTTCCCTCATGCAGCAAGTGAAAATCGTAGGGATGTTAATTATGCAAATAAATTATGAAATTGTCTTTTCGTTTTTAACGTTTGTGTTGATTTGCAACCTAGGGTTTTAAAAAGCAACCAGATTTACTACGTCTCACAAGAAGCTTTTCATCCTCTACAATCTTTGCGACAATTAAACCTCAGAAATAATACATACAAGCAGTTACCGTCTTCCATACTGTTCTTGCCATCTCTGGAGAAGCTTCTAGTCGATGGTACTAGAGATTGCGAAAGTTGCGTATTGAACTTTGCATCAAACTGTTCTTCTGGAACAAGGAAAGAGCCAAGACAGATCCCTTCCTTTGGCACTGTGACCGGTGTCTGCTTGAACATAAGCTGCTTGTACAATCCTTCCTCGTCTTGTACTTCCGCGCCGGTGGAGAAAAGTGACGTGATCGTGAGCTCAGCGCAGTATGCAGTTATCAGCGTCACCCGGGATAACGGTTCTTACCATAACAACACCAACGCCTCGTTAGCTTCTCTGTCTCTTCTAAGAAGCATTGCCTTAAAAACCGTCTTATTTATCTTGGGCATCCTGGCTGTCTTGGTCAACTTATTGACAATAACTATTGTTTTCACCACACCCCAGCTTGCGCGCATTAGTACAATGTTCTTGGCAGGCCATATTGCCGTCTGCGACTTCTTGATTGGACTGTGTTTGTTAGTTCTTTCAGTTCTTGCGTTTGATAACGAGCAAAGAAGATTCATTGATTACGTCTGCCCATATGCCTGTCCTGTGATTATATTGTTTCGTTCAGCAGCACTTATCGTTGAACCCTTGGTTTTATTTGTTTTGACCTTGGATCGCTACAAACGCATTGTTGTCTATGGTAAGCCTCCGCTGAGTCGTCACTTTATATCTATAGCTACTTACTTTTCATGGTTTACAGCCATTGTTGTAGTAAGCGTCGGCTCAGTTGGCTTCATAGATAAAGCAAAATATGGGACTCTTTGCTCAAGAGTGGATTCTTCAAGAAAATCGATTGACTTTTACATCGAGAAAGCCCTTATTGCAGTCAGTTCTCTTCTGTTTGTATTCTGCTGCATCATGTACTTTCGTATTTACAGAGTAGTCAAGACACAGAACAGGCGGATGGGTACACAAACCTATGTACGAGTATGTAAGCTGATCTTCACCCTCGTTTTAAGCACTATGTTGTTATGGTACGTCCCAGCTATAGCAGTTGCATTCTTTGGGCGTCAAAACGTCAGCAGAGAAGTCAGACAGCTAGTAATCCTGATTGCATTCACAACTAATTCGCTGGTAAATCCTTTCCTGTATGTTTTCAGAGAAAAGAAATTTCGACACGAAATATTTCCCTTGTGTAACCGCCGCACAGGACGAAGAATGGTAAATCCAAAAGTTGACGGGAAGAATGTATTTCGAGTCTATGAAATTGCCATGGTTAATATGGAAGAACTACAGACTTCAAGTAACTGTTGTAATGAACAGGAAACAGAGAAAGAGTATTCAACGTCACTGTAGGCTCAGTCACTTCACGTTGTTGTTTTAAAGGGGACTGTTACGAAATGTTCTATGAATTATATCGCACGTGCCCCGCCACAGTTGTGATTATCAAATATTTTATTTGGTGACGTTCTCGTTGTCGTTTCTGTAGTGGTTTGCTTAAGCTCGACGAATATACACGTCACGTGATTATATATAATACAAGATACTCCACATATTTCCTATGAAATATTTGATGACCTTGTCAAGGACCCTGCTTACCATCGTATTGGATATCAGAGCAACCTGAAAATGATGAAAATAGTTAACAAACGTAAAAAAGTGGAGAACCGTATAGATAATATTCTTTAGCTGTTGCCCCAGTGGCAGGAGATTGGTTAAGAAAGGTTTCGGAGAACATTATAAATTATATTTTTTATTTATTTTTTTTTATTAGATGTGGCTTGGGCCCGGTGGGATTTAAGAAAGGGGCATGCGAGAAGAAATAGCTTGTAAGGGCAATCAGAACATACATTTTGATGTTTTAACAAAAAGTCAAGAGTCAATTTTACAATCTGTAAGACTCGGAAAGTTCCACTACCCTCGTAAGTTACGTAAGCTGCATAACGAATAAGAAACATTATTTTACATTGAAGTCACCATCTCTTTTCTGATTGGCCGAAAACGTACAGTGAATTTTCGAGATCAGCGCCTGTGACGTCATAACTGCAGATTATACAATAATCATGTCAACGTCACGGGTAATCATGTCAAGGTCACGGGTAATCATGTCTTGTATGACCGCGGTGCATGATTTCTAAGGGTAATCATGTCAAGTTCGCTCGCTTTGTTTTCCTTGCCGTCAGTGAAGAAGCACAAATATGATTTTTTTTTGTTTCGTTCAAGGTATAATCTGAAACAATTATTAGATTCGGTTTTTGTGAAATTCAGAATAATCGAGGTCTCGGTAGGGGTTCGTGTATCAGCCTCAGCCTTCGGCTCCGGGTGATTACCGCTACCTCGACTTTGATTATTCTGGATATCAGAAAAACCTCATCCAATAATTGTTTTTAATCTAACACATCTGAAACACGATGTGGGAACTTGCTTATGACAACACCGATGACGGCCGTTGTCCACTTTGCTATATCAGTGACGGATGTAACTTTCGACTGGTTTACGTTTATTACTTAAAGAGAAATACTGTAAACTGATTGCGAATAAACATACAAAGTAGTAGTAAAACTGAGTTTTGCCGCAGTTTATGTCAGTCTGACATCATAATTTTCACTTCAAGAATTACTTGTTATGATTTCTGGGATTCAGTGATAGTGTAGTATATAGAAAAGAGGGGCCAGAAAATTTTATACTGCGACTAACTTAAATCTTGTCCATGAATCTCTATAATAGCACAGGAGAATTTCGATTTTACAGTCCATTGGAATCTTAAGGCTCGCTTGCTCGATCTGTGATTTCGCCAGAATTCATCAGCAGCAATTTGATAGAACTTTTATTCCTTTTTCTATGATTTTGAATCTTCCGTCTCGTACGACCAAATATAGTTGCAATGCCTTCAGAAATAAAACTGAAAAGTTGCGGTTGCGGTTATACTTTACTATTATTGGAAATTTGAAAGGAGATATTAACATTAAAAATTCTTCTAAATCCGCTTCCTATGTTTAAAAGTCTCATTTCGCTGGGATCGTGATTACTTCAAAATTCAATGAGTCAAACAAATTAGCTCAGACAAGTTTGTTTTTAGTATGGAAACAGAAAGCCTAGAATCCTAGTCATCGAATTTTCATGTTAAGTGTTTTAAATTGTAACTTAAAATGTTTTGCAAAATTACAAATAAGAACAATTTCCCTTCCTTTTTTAAAGAAAAATGCCAAAATGCGCTTGTAAGAAGTCAATTTAAATTTCCATCAAATTAGCTTTCTAAGCCTTATAAATAAGAAAAATTATATTTACTGCAGCTGACTTCTCCATATATGAAACTCAGATGTTAATTAAATTCTGAATTTGCTTTTAGGTGGCCCACCTTCATTAAGCTGGCTGTGAATTTTCGGTTCGCTATTCGAGAAATTCAACCAACATAAAATAAAGAAAATTATTTTAATTACTGCATATATTTTTTTTAAATTATTTATTTCAGTGTCATTTCTTTCATGCGTACAAACGTGGAAGGATTTTGGTGAAAAAAAATTACCTTTTTAGCAGTCTACAAATCTTCATGTTTATTCACTTGTTTCATGATGGGCTCAAAACTGTCACCATAATGTAATAATAGGTTTATTTCCTCCATCAAAGGTTTGGTTCATAAAAGGTTTTTCGAGGAATCACATTAAACTGTCGATTTAGTTTAGACGAACAATAAATTAAGAAAACGTAATTAATGGACATGGTTTTCGAATATTATGCAAGCTTTTAACATTGGCTTAAGATTTAAGTAATGGTTTCAGCGATCTCGGAGTGCGTTGTCTTGTAAATTTAAAATTTCCAGGTAAGTATTATACTTATCAAGTCAGCCTGCACGTGGTTGGCAAACGATTTTTAAATTTGGTTTAACGATATTTAAAATATAAAATATCGGAATATTTCGGTAAAGAAAAGCAAAACCAGGGTTCTTTTTTAATTTCATTTTTTGGAAAGTTCTAAGAATACGTTAATTACAGTAACAAGTAGACAAAGGTTCCTTGTTATCATATTGCTTTTTTGCGGTATTCTATACGTTTTAATTAAAAGATGGGCTATTGGGCTTCGCCAATTAAACAATAGACAAGGTTTTCTTTAATTAAGGGTTAAGTATTTTACATTATTAGTGATACCATTCTGCAATTTAGAAACGAATTTAAGTCCTCGTCAATGCCTTTTTTTCCAATCCACGCTGAAAAAGTATAGGATCATCTTTCGATTTCGATTAGTAAGGAAATTTGCATACAATATGCTCAGTGTAGCCTCTGATATCACTTAATATATTAAAGGGCTAAAAAAACAAAATATTGACGGCATAAAAAGCCATTACAATTTTTAAAATTCAACGTTTTAGACTTCAGCGAAAGGTTAACACTGCAGTGACTTCGAAATGATTTCAGATTATTCGAAAAGCTTGCGTCGGTCGACTGAGGCCCGGCTCAAACGTCGAACTTTTCATGTACTGAACCTATTGTTACTGGATCGACAGATTTGTATTCGGGTCGACTGTACCGTTCGTCAGATAAAACGGCAAAAGATCGAAAATTTCCTTTACCGAACCTAATGCATATATTACAAATACATTAAATAATTTATATTTTACAGCTTGTTTTGATTACAAAAAAAACAAAATGGCGGGAAGAGCAGGAAGGTATGTTTTTTCTCTTGCTTCGAGAGTACAAAAATACTTGTTTGATGTGCATAAGCCACTTCTGTATGTGGTGTTCCGTATTTGAAAACAATGAGAATGTACAACACAAATGAATGTATGAAAGATCATATATTTGAACTGCGGAAAAAGATGATTGATCATCACAATTATACACACAACTTCGAGCGGTTGTGAAAGCCTGAAAAAAATTCAGGCCTGAACGGGATTCGAATCCATGACTTCTGCGGTACCGGTGCAATGCTCTACCAACCGGAGCTATCAAGCCATCTGGTAGCTGTTCACTTTGTGAGCCGGATCGTAATATACCCGTAGAAAGTGAAAGCAAAGTGAATATATGAAAGATCATATATTTGAATTGTGGAGAAAGATATGAATTTATGACTGATGATCACAGTGATACACACGCAACTTAAACGACTCTAACCAATCGGAGGACTCGCGTCTTAAAATCACGAATATCGGTCAATAATTCTTTTCGGGTCACGCAAAGCCTTCAGGTCACGGATCACGAAGAATACTTTGTATGAATAAGTATGAATTTATGATTAATCATCGCAGTTATACACAGAACTTAAGCAGCTGTGAAATTAAAACCTGAAAAAAATTCAGGCCTGAATGGGATTCGAATCCATGACCTCCGTAGTATCGATTCAGTACTCAACCGACTGAGTTATCAAGCCATCTGGGAGACGTCGACAGGAACAAACTGAATGAGGAACTGTGATGTTCCTTTGGGAACTAGCAATAATAGAAGGCAAACCAAATTAAAAAATTGTCTTCGATTGTCTACTGCTAATTGCATCTGGAGTCGCCTTCTTCGACTTGTTCTACCCTCCCATCCTACCCTCCCTACTGATTCCACATTTTTTGAGCCATTTTCAACGCCTTTTGAAGTAGTGCATCTTTTTTTGTTAACAAAGTTCGACTAAATTAAGTTCGACGTTTTAATCAATTGTCGAACTTAATTATTTGGGTCGACCTACCAAGGTATTAGATTCGACACATGAAAAGTTCGACGTTTGAACAAGGTCTAATGCAAATTGATCTTTAAATAATTCTCTTTCCTTTCCGTCTATCTTGTTGTTGTTGTTGTTGATGTTGTTAATTGCAGTTGTTGATGCTGTTGTTGTTGTTGTTCTTCTTCTAACTGCAGCAGACCATTACGAAAATCTTCTTAGGCGATGAGTGACCCCTCTCAGATTGGGTTTACATTGTACAGTTCTGTACATTAGTGCCTTTTTATGAACATAATATCCTTGACAAAGGCAAATCCCAGGTTAGACAAAAAAACAAGACTGTATAGTGTATAAATTCCATAGGTGAATAAAAAAAATGGACAGTCTGATTGGTCGAAAAACTATATTCGCCGCGCTTGGCGGTAAATAATAGATCGAAAACGAAATTTCCATTTACTCGAAAGAGTAAAGCAAACAAGCAATTGGGTGTGGTTCCTTGTTTCGGTCCGTTATTTTGTAGTTTTTTTAATATTATCCTCAAAAGCAATTATTACCACGACTTCGTCTCTGTAAATATTCACCAATGTTAGCCCTTTTCACCGTTACTTTTTCCTTATTTACAAAATACCTCTAAATTGCCGCAGTCACATACATGCTTGATTTTATTGTAATGCAAATGACCAAACTGCAAAGAGCAACTCCACTTGTCACAGGCATGTTACAAAGAAATCAGATGTGGTGACTGATGAATGATTTTTTTGTGAATGGATAATTTATACAAGGAACAAGATTACCAAACGTAGCTCACCCTAGATGCTCTCTCGGATGTTTCTTACGAGGAGGGCAACTCAACCTGAGTGTTTCACCTTACGTCGAGTTCCTGCTACGCAAGATTAATTTGAAAATTGCGTTTTCGTCCGCACTACGCGGAAGACATTTGAACACAAAACTATCACTGGAGGCAGAAAGACCTGAGTACATCCTCAAGGTTTAGTTTCAATAACCTGATAATTTTGACTCGTTTTCAAAAATTCTTGCCAGCCGGCTAAAACGCAAAGCCGCGTCTTCAAATTCCTTCCGTTTAAAAGTTCCGTTCTCGGGGTTAGTGTGGACAATAGCTGCGCTTTCCATTCAACCAAAACTTACGAAATTTTTGTAACGTGAATTGCAAACTGGTACCCAGTATCCGGAAAAAGTTTTTCCGAAAATCGAACCATTTAACCGAAAATTTCGGAATTTCTGGGAGGAGAGTCAAATAGGGCAGAAAAAATAAACTTCCGAAAATTCCTGTAAACTCGCCAGGCTGTACTCTTTTCCGAAAATTCTGGAAATTGGTACTCCATTCGTCGCTGGAAATTTCCGGAAATACAAACCGTAATTTTCATCGAATGGCAGGCGCCCAATACGTGACCCCAAGGGCGTTTCCATGATTAGGCACTTTTCATATGATAATGATGTAACCCAAATAAATTTTTATATTCAAGGATTTTATCCAGAATCCATTTTTAAAAAGCAAAGGCCAACGGTAAGTCTGGAGTTCTGTTTTTTTTTTTTCTAGGGTGTCAGTGGCGCTTGAGAGAATCTGAAATAAATGATCTGTCGGTTATTATATAGCGCTCAGTTGCATGATGTCAATAATATCTCTGATGCCATCTTAACAAGAACGTAATATCGATGTTAGCAAACTACTAGGTCTAAGAGTTCCCCGTTTTGCAATCTCGAGCTTACAACAAAATTTTAACTATGTGAATGTTCTCAAAACCGTACTCATGGACAAAAATTGAACGTAAGAAATAATATCTAGACCTAGTGAGAAATTATTGGTCACCAGAATCTCCTCGGTAACAATTACTAAACAAAACAACTGGTGTCCAGTGTTGATGGTTACAATGATTCCTTTCTACAGAAGCTAATTGTCTTGCAAATAAACTAATGGGACATGAATCTATTCATGTTTCTCGTCACCTTTCCAGTCGGGAACAAATTCTCGGTTTGGAAAGCTAACCACATATTCAAAACAAAAAAAAACCTAGTAAATCAGACTAAATTTGTTCGCGCAACGCAGTCAAATATTTAAATTTTCAACAGAATCAAATTGTCAAATTTTCACAGAATACCTAGATGGTAAAACCTTGGGGAAAATTTGAAACACAGACGTTTGACGTAAAAAAAGTAGCATAGTTCCTGTCGACAATTGATAAGACAACTCGCGCTAAGGTTTCTAAAACCGCGAATCTTGTAAAGTATTTACATATTTCATCCACAGCTTCTGTTGTAGAGATGTGATGGATAAGAATCTTCTGGACGTGTGTTGAAAGCTAAGGAAACGAAACATTGTTCTAAGACCAGGTAAGAGAAACAGTATTTGCTGTGGTTGTGAATGTACTTCTTCTTCTGTGTGATTTGCAATGAGCCGGTAGATTTTTTACACATCTGCAAAATAGAAATTTAAGGTGGTCGAGCGTCGTAATTCTTTCGCAGTTTGTTATGATGCAAGACGAGATTTGTAATCACTTTAATTTCTACAGGTATTTTAACCAAACGACATTTAAAGATTAGAATTTAAAGACTAATTTCTTTCTAAGCTTTTCAAGCTGACTGAAGAAAGACCTGATCAGGCAAGAAAAATTTTCGTAAAGGAAAATAATTACAAATGTTTAGTCTTAAGCAATTGCAAATACCTTAAAGCAAGTATTACAAAACTGAAATGCAATGTCGGATTTGGTTAAGGTTTTAGTAACATAATTTAAGACTTCCTTTTCAGCTACAAATTAGTGCAACAAACGTATGAAAGGAACTGTGATTCCTTCCTTGGCATTTTCTTGATGTTTTAGTTTAGATTCGAAGGAAAAAATCAAACAGTGATCCTGCATGGTTCAGTTATGTGACGATACAAGGCTTAACCTTCGTCTTTACAGTTAATTTCCGTTATAAATTCAAAGTTTTGATATACAGTTTAAAAATCTCTCTGTTTGCCAAACTGGTAGATACAAACAAAGCCCCGGTAAATATTCCATCACTCACTTCGTATGTGTATACAGATATATCTACACTTAATGATTTCAGTGACTGGCAGTGCTCGTCTCTGTTTTATTTATCATTGCTCGAAGAAAATATTACAGCGAGGTAGCCAATAAGCGAACGTATTGTCAAATTATTACGCTGTGGACAATTTAATATGTGGAAAACAAATTTGCGGCTAACCATTTTGGTTTACCAAAAATTGTAAACCTAATAAAAAAATATGGACCAATTTTCAGCTGTCCATCAACCTGGAAAGTTCCCTATTCAATTGCAAATTAACCAATAATCGAAGATTATTTCCTACAAAATTACTAAGACTGCGAACGATTGTCTATGATCCACAAAAAAGAAATTTTACACCTCTCCAGCTGCCTTTTTTATTCTTAACGATTTCACACATAATCAATACAAAACAATTATCAAAACAAACTTCAACGAAATTACTCCAAGTTAGGTAATATTGTCTACCTATGTATAGGGTGTACCATTTTAATTTCAGTTTCCCCAAAGAAATGGCTTTATATTTAGTCTGGCTCTGTACCCTTCTGAAGTAAATTGAAACCATCATTTTTTTTTCAGACAATAACATAAAACATTTAATCGTGATGCAAGAACTCAGGGTCTGAATGGTATTGTGTGTTTTAAAATTTACTGCGGATGCAGCGACGCCTTTAAATTGTAAAACATTTTAACTGTTTATTGGGGATACACTTTAATTAGACTATCTTGAAATGATTTTCCAAGAGAAATTTGAAGATTTCAGCTTAGTATCTGCAATTTTTATTGACCCAGTGTGCGGTTAACAGATGTCAGAAGATTAATTAAAAAATAATCAAAGAAAAAAAAGGAAGAAAGATCATGGAGCGAAAAATCCGAAAGCTTAAATGATCGAACGGGTAAGATGATGTTGTAACTGATAGACCTATATGGCTGCTGACGTTGTATAGTTGCATTGTGGTTGGTCAATTGGACTGTAATAAACTCGAGGTTTACTTTAATGAAAATAATCAAATGGCCATCACTCCAGCGGCCGGGTGAAAATGCCATCTCTCCAGAAGACCTCTCGATCAACCAATCACAGAGTAACAATATTTGGGAAAATATTTGGCTCGAGGTCAGGACGTACGGACCGAGCCTCAATAAGAATTTTATCATATGACCACTTAGTGTTGAAAATTCTGTTTGAACCTGAATATCACACGAAAAATT
>Ga0126337_10002923_pt1 | contig 11018 bp, 8 predicted proteins | sample DipCmetagenome_FD_92527 | JGI IMG/M metagenome (GOLD analysis project Ga0126337, IMG submission 92527) | Coral microbial communities from La Bocana,Puerto Morelos, Mexico - Diploria C A metagenome | ecosystem: Host-associated > Invertebrates > Cnidaria > Coral | place: La Bocana,Puerto Morelos... | reverse complement strand
CAGCTTTATAACTCGTTACGGTGGCCAATTTACATTTTCAACTTAGTTGATATAACCAAATTACCTTGTTACCCCCACCGACGCAGCACCACAGTTTCTTTAGAAACTTTCACCCTTTATTCTATTAAATTTTTGTTCGCATTTTACACACAATAGTAAATATATATATATATGTACATAACGTAAATATTTTTAGCACCTTTAGATACTTGTATTCCTATGCATAAGAGCTTTTCATTCATTCATTCATTCATTCATTCATTCATTCATTCATTCATTTCACCGCCGTCAACTTATTCTCTTCCCGTGACGTCAAGGCTCTGGGGCACAGGTTCACCAAGTGGATGGCCCATTACCATGGGTGAAGATGTGCTAAGCTGGGTTTCCTGCATTCCAAGTTTGACATCTATAAAATGAATAAAACAAAATTAATAAAGTAGATTCATTCACTCTATAAAACACAATCAGTCCCCTTTAGCTTTACGGTTTGAATGGCACCTTAAACCCCGGTAAAGAACGTTTTTGCAGTGGTGAGATTTTCTTAAGTTTGTAACTCAACATAAATGCCTTGCCCTTACCGTGGCAAGTAAACTCAGTTAGGGAACAACGTACCCACAGATTAATAATTAACAAGCAACTCCAAGAATAAGCTAGGTAGCCACAGCCTTATGTAAATTTCTACAACTCTACACGGCGTGCCTCCATGAAAAGCAGTTTTTAAATATTTTGGAATATTTTGGAATTTTACATCGTTAATTGTCGTTAGAAAGATAGGTAGCTAGTCCGGCATGATTATCATGAATAGACGGATTGAAATACCGTGTATAAATAAGTTATCCTATCGTATATCGTATCGGTTCTTGTTTCAAGAAGTCGCCGTTTCACTTCAGCTGTTTTTCAGGCATCGTTGAAGGAAAAAAAATTACTTGTTTCTTTTTTCCTCTCAAAATAGTAGCTCATAGTCGGAAAAAGGTCGATAGATAGTTTTACTCACTTGAGGATCGCATTTTCCATTTCTTCTTCTTCGTACAGCACTTGTTTACAAGCGCCAATGACCCAGCTATTGCCAACACTGTTATGAAACCAATTAAAATAAATCCTATGATGACGAGTATCTTCATATTTGTAGCCACAGGATTTGCAAAAGTTCCAACGACGTCTGACCCTGTGTTATTTGGAACTGTGGGTTTGGTCGTGTGGGTGGGCGCTGGAGTTGTAGAATTGCTTGTCAGTGGTGCTGTTGAAAGAGATAGTGAAATATATCTCGTTTACACTGACCGAATGGGACTGACATACTAAGCTACAACGTTAAGCACGAACGATATGCTGTTATTTATATCACAAAATTCAAGTTTTATGTAAATGACAGAGAACCCGGATAATCACTGATATTCATTTTTTTGTTAGATGGTAACAGAGCTCTACCAAAATTAAACTTTTCTCTTCTCCGTTTTGATTGTAGCGCTCATTGCTTTTTTTTTTAGGGAAAGCCCAATATTATTTCTCATTTCATTCTGATCAAGATTCAATGAAGATTGTAGTTTTGTCAGGTATCTACAAGGAGTCGTCCATTTCGCTTTAGTGGCAAATTAGATCAAATTACATTGATGTTCAAACACGCACACACGCCGATTTGAAAATTTAATTACGTAGGAATATGGTTTGTTCACAGGCCCAATGAGAATAAAAACGGTTTGTCAAAAAAGCCTCCAAGGACAAAAATTATTCATATTGTAGTATTAGTACCTAGGCCTCCCGGTGCAATTGAATTCCAAAGCTAAAACGACCCAGCTATATAGACAGCGCCGAAATTGATATCTCAACCTGTCTTTTACAGAGGTCATTGGTTGTACGTGTGTCGTGCCGACACATTTCGAAAGTGCTTAACAAGCAAATTCCGTTTTATGGTGGTGCAATACTCTTTCAACGACGATCAAACCAGACTACAGAAATTTTATTGAGATCTGAATTTTTTGTCAAAAAATTGTCGCACCCTCAGAAGAATACAAATCACCGTCATTTAAGACAATCCAAATGCTAAGTTTTAGCCAATCTCTATCGCTAGCGCATATTAGAAAAAACTGTGATGAAAAACTCAAAGAGTTAAATCTTGGGACAACTGAAATCCGCTAAAATTAGATAAGAAGCTCTAGTATCTCACAATAATACAAAACTACTCACTTAAAACGGGACAGCAGACGTCGCAGTTGGTGTAATGGGACTGCTCTAGACAAAGGGAGCAGTTAAAGTACGCAAACACGCTGTCTTCATAGAATTTTCCGTCTTTGCATAGAGGAGGCCGGAGATCTCCTTCTCGAAGAAATGACGTAAAAATAACGGCAAACAAACCAAACGACCGCATAGAGAGACTCATTCTCTTACAAAACTGAAATATATCCCTATTCGTTACGATAACGAAGGACCTTTACTACCGTTCAGTGAACTGACTTAGACTTAACTGGCTGAGTCATCAGAATGTAAACCCAGCTTTTACTATTTATTGGGGAGTCCCCTGTTGCCATTTTAGCCACCACTGTAACCGACCGGCTATCCAATCACAGTCTTGAACTGGATGAGACAGTGATAACTACTACAATGACGTATAATCCTATAAAGCAATACGTCTTAACGTATCTACTATACCCGGTTTTAAAATTAAAATCGTCGAGCAAGCATTTCAAACATTTCAGTTATGGGGATTTCTGTGTTTTCACAATAAATCTGAAGCGTGATTTGCCCCTACCCGAGTCTCTTTCCTCTTCCGGCCGATTTTTTTCTAGAAAGATCGAAGGAGACTCTGCTCGCAGGGTAAGTAAGGATAGACGACAAACTAAATTTGAAAAGCATGAAGCCAAAGTATGCAGAAAAGTCGCCGTACTTAAGCGCACGAAAACGAAATAAGGAAGAGTGACCAGCTATTTTGCATTCATCCCTCCCCATTTCAACTATCGCTCTGAGACCTGCTGGCACTGCTGCAGTAAAAGTGCCAGTGCAAAATTGGAAAAAGCAAACGAACGTGCCCACCGATTTGTTTCCAATGAAAAGCTAACACACTACCAGGAATTACTCAATAAGAAAGACTTACGGCCATTGACTAATCAAAGCTAGTAAAAATAGTTTGTACTGTTTTTAAACAGCTATTAATTACGATCACGCTTCTGAAAAGTTTACTTCTTAGACGTAACCTTTGACTTCAGAAGCGGAACCTACAAACCATTTACGAAACCCAACAACAAACCACTATATGTCCATCGACAGAGCAACCACTAAAGAACCTCCCAGAAAAAAGTCATAAAAAAAGACTTACAAGCATCTCATCAAGCCAAAAGGTTTTCGACGAAGCCATATCCCCGTAATTTAAATTCGACATTACAAACGCCTCGAGGGTGCGCCACAGAGATCGGAATGTTATATATGATTGATTCTTATAGCATATAAATAGGACTCTTTTATTGTAGTTTATATATTTTTAGTGTTTTTAAATTAATTCTTTTAAATTAATGCTTGCTTGCTTGCTTGCTTGCTTGCTTGCTTAGAAACCGACAAAGAAACATCACCTGGTACAATCCCCCATGGAAATCCAGCGTCAAAACCAACCTAGGAAAGAACATCCTCCACATAGTTGACAAATGCTTCTCAAAGAACCACCCACTTTACAAGAACTTCAACAGACACACACTCAATCTTAACTACTCCTGCATGCTAAACATGAAATCCATTATCTCGTCACACAACAAAACACTCCTCTCCGATTACAACACAACCCCAACGCAACAACCCAACAAGCGGCAATGTAACTGCCAAACAAAACACGAATGCTCCCTTGAAGGAAAATGCCTTGAAACGAACGTAGTGTACCAATCAATCGTAACAACCGGCACAGAAACAGAATCATACGTAGGACTTGTGACAAGCTTCGACTTCGACTTCATGCCCCCACAGAAACAGCCTGCGTTGCAAGCGTTTCCGTGGGGTTTGGGAACAAAGAAAGACCGAGGAACGGGATTTTCGGTGTTTTTCCCGCCCGAAAAATGGGGCGAAAGCCAAAAAGCGAAAGAGGGAGGTGGGGGAGGGGATATGTACTCAAAAACCTTAACGCGATAATCAGCACCATAGCAACTAACTATGGTATTTGTATTTAGCCGCCAGCATTAAATTTACCGGTCATTCGATGATGTTGCCTGACGAGTGTGGTCAATCTTTGACCATACGAAACAGCATTACAACGTTGAATCACTCCTGAAGTCCAGAACTACTTTCAATGAGTATACCGTGCTCCTCATCAGAGTTGAGCGCTTTTTGAAATCCATTCACCGCAAGGAAATAGAATATGTTATAATACTTACTTTTAATTTATTTTTTGTTTATGAGAATACCTGTAGCTGGTATAACTGATTCCATTATGAAATGTTGTACAGAATAGCTAAGCGTATTAGACAATAAGCTTGCATTGTATTGTAACTTGTATTGTAAGTGCGGTGTACGTTCCTAGGACTTTCAAGATTTTCTTTTCTGTACTCCACAGCTTCTTCAAGAATTTCATCTGGCCACAGATTGCCGGACAACTGAGGGCTGAGAAATTTGGTGGATTTAAACCCTGCTTGCGTAGCAAACGTTTCTGCATTTTGCGCGCAAAGAAATTGGGGCGAGAGCAACCCAGGAACGCAACGCTCCGTAATGCGCGCTGGTGTAAATGGTTAACCTGTGTTATCATAATCGCTTTATTTTTAGGTATTAAGCTGTCTAACTGTGCCTTCTGATTATATGCAGCTTAGGGAGCAGCACGAAGAACGGCGAGTTTAGAAAAAGGCGACTGAGGGCCTCGCGCTGAAGGAACAAGTTTCGTCACATCCGTCCCCCTACCTCAACCTCGTTGCGAGGGGTTTTTCTTTAGAGATCAATACCGTCTCTTCCAATTTCCAAGGGAAAAACCTTGGGAAAGAGGTTGATGAAAATTAGCAAAGATTGCTTGATTTGAGTTCAACAGTTGAACGAACATTGCAATCTGGCAGCAGAAATTCATATGCTTTTCTTCCCTTTCTCGAACATCTCTTCAGTCTCGGGATAGCAGAAGAAAACCATCTTGAAATTATGAGTCCAGGTTTTGTGGCGGATATGGTAACGGATACCTATTCTAATGTCACCTATATAACTGAATTGGCTTCATTTAAAAGAAAATCTTGTTATTACAAAGAAATTACAACTTTATTCGATTTTTTCTCATTGCAGGGTTTTTTATGCTTGTTTTTGCAAAACGTCGTCTCCACTGACAATCTGGAGCACCATATTACTGACATTAGAATTACACTTTTCGTTTTCTCATTTTATGCTCTTTTTTTACAACGTTAAATAAATTATACGCTCTTAAAAGTTTACATATAATCACAATAATTACTATAAAATATAATAAATTACAATTTATTGTGAAATAAGAAAACCACGTTTATACTGGAAAGACAACCTTTGATCGCCTTATAAAGAAAGATAGAAAGATAGATAAGATAGAAAAGCTTACACTCTTCAACTAAAAGGCACGCAGTCTTACTAGAACCAACGGATTCGCCAAGATGCAATCCGTTTTCCAAATTAAATATTCTCAAGTGTACTTCACTTTCGACCTGTATAAAAAGTGTCTGTTTTAGCGGGGATATATATTTCCCTTCTGCAATAACAGAAGTTGTCATCAAGTTGCCCGCGTCAACTTATTCTCTTCCCGTGACTTCAAGGCTCTGGGGCATAGGTTCACCAAGTGGATGACCCATTACCATGGGTGAAGATGTGCTAAGCTGGGTTTCCTGCATTCCAAGTTTGATATCTATAAAATGAATAAAACAAAATTAATAAAGTAGATTCATTCACTCCATAAAACATAGTCAGTCCCGTTTTAGGTTTTAGCTTTACAGCTTGAATGGCACCTGGGTAAAGAACGTTTTTGCAGTGGTGAAATTTTCTTTGTAACTCAACATAAATGCCTTGCCCTGCATCGTTGGAGGAAAAAAGTCGATAGATAGTTTTACTCACTTGAGGATCGCATTTTCCATTTCTTCTTCTTCGTACAGCACTTTTTTACAAGCGTCAATGATCCAGCTATTCCCAACACTGTCAAGAATCCGATTAAAATAAATCCTATGATGATGAATATCTTCATCTCTGTAGCCACAGGATTTGGAAGAGTTGCAACGACGTCTGACCCTGTGTTATTTGGAACTGTGGGTTTGGTCGTGTGGGTGGGCACTGCAGTTGTAGAATTGCTTGTCAGTGTTGCTGTTGAAAAAGATAGTGAAATATATCTCGTTTACACTGACCGAATGGGACTGACATACTAAGCTACAACGTTAAGCACGAACGATCAGTGCTGTTATTTATATCACAAAATTCACGTTTTATGTAAATGACAGAGCAACTGGATAATCTCTGATATTCATTTTTTTGTTAGATGGTAACAGAGCTCTACGAAAATTCAACTTTTCTCTTCTCAAAAGTGACTGAAATAGACACAGTCTCCTGATGCGCAAGAACTATCATACTCCCCCGCGCGCTTTTGTCCGTTTTAATTTTAGCGTCCATTGATTTTTTGGCGGAAAGGCCGATTTTATTTCTCATCATTCTGATCAAGATTCAATGAAGATTGCATTTCTTTTTAGTGGCAAATTAGATCAATTACACAAATGTTCGACACACCCTGATCAGTTAATTAGTTGTATCAGTTTCAGTCGCGCTAGTGAAAATTTAATTGCACAGAAATTACTTATGCGCGCAGGCCCAGTTAGAAAACGGTTTCTTACTGAAACTCCAAAGACAAAAATCATTCAAATCGTAGTATGGAACCTTCCAGGCCAGTTAATTACAAAGCTAGAGGAACGCAGCTACGCAGATACAGACAGCGTTGAAAGCAATCTCTCGAAGTAGCGATGTGGTAATACAGAGGTCATTGGTTATACGCCACGTATGAAATCATAGGACACAATTAGAAATTGCTTAACCAGCACAAGTTCGGAGTTCCGCAAAGGAGGTGTATTTCCCTTTATTAGCCAAAACCTCTCCGATTACCTCCCTTTAGGAATTTTATTAAGATCTGAATTTTTTGTCAGAAAAACAAATTATCCCACTCTGGAAGAATAAGAAACGCCGTTAAGGATATGCTAATGCTAGGATTATTTCAAATTTTAGCTGATCTTTGTCGATATTCGTCCGTATATAGAAAAATCTGTGACAGAAAATCTTAAGAGTCAACGGGGGATTTCTTCAATTCTTGCAATGTGCTTACTTGCAACTTTGTTATTTGTCATTTTGGGAACAGCAAAAACAACGAAAATTAAAGGGGAAAACTCTAGTGTCTCACAGTAATCGAAAACTACTTACTTGAACAGCAGACGTTGCAGTTGCTGTAATGGGATTGTTCTAGACAAAGAGAGCAGTTAAAGTAGGCAAACACGCTCTCTTCGTAGAACTTCCCATCTTTGCATAGAGCAGGCCGGAGATCTCCTCCTTGAAAAAATGACAAAACAGCAAGGAAACCGAGCGACCGTAATGAGAAATTCATTTTCATACAACACTGCAACATTTCCTTATCCGTTCCGCAAGTGAAGCAGTTTTACAGTGAGATGTGTACTTCGTCTAAATATAAATAACGTTATGCATTATAGTATTTACTATTTAAAATCGGGGAATCCCCTGTTGTTATTAACCAATCATAGTCGAGTCGAGACTTTTCCGACTGACTAGAGTGATAACCGCTAGATACGTTTTAACACATATCTTCTTTCAGTAGGAACGTTTTGTTGTGACCCTTGTCTCCATTTCCCGACAAGTCTTTTGCAGATATTATTTGGTTTATCACGCAACGTTACTTGATCGATCACGAAGCGTTGCATGACTAGACAAAATAACGGTTACGCCAGAAATAACTAAACGACACTGCAGATGCTGCCTCGATGGCCCTCGCAAAAGTATATCAAAACAAGAAGTAGAATAACAAACTGGAACTAGAAAGGTTATTAAGAATTTCATCTGGCCAAAGGTTGATCACTGAGAGCCGAGAAACCTGGGTGGATTTATAACCCTACCTTACATAACAAACTGTTTCTGTAAATGAATAAATGAAAAATCATATATTTGAACTGCGGAGAAGATATGAAGACATGATTGATCATCGCAGTTATACACACAACTAGCTCAGTTGGTAGAGCACTGCACCGGTATCGCAGAGGTCATCATTTTTTTCAGGCTTTAATTTCACTACCTGCTTAAGTTGTGTGTCTAACTGCGATGATCAATCCTATCTTCAAACGCTTCTGCAGATTGCGCGCGAAGAAATTAGGGTGAGAGAAACACAGGACGTCCAACGCTCCGTCATCCTCGCTGATGCAAATGCTTAAACCGTCTCCACGTAATTGCGCATGCGATTTTCGATTAGATGCAGCACGAAGAACCTCGTTCCCTGGACTTTTCCTTTAGAGATTGGAGTCATGGTAGGTCCCTTCCAAATTCAAAGGGAAAACCCTGGGAAAGAAGTTGATGAAAATTGGCACAGATTCCTTGATTTAAGATCAATTTTTGAGCGACGTCGCAGTCTGGCAGCAGAAATGCATATGCTTTTCTTCCCTTTCTTAGATATCTAAACCGTAGATGTCTCGGGATAACATACAGAAGAATATCCCGAAAGTATCCCGAAATATGAGTCTAGTTTTTGTGGCGGATATGGTCACGTGTGGTAACAGATACCTATTTCAAAACTGCATTTAGCTGACACTGATGTCACCTATATAACTGAATTGGCTTCAGAAGCCTGGATGCAGTTTAAAAGAAAATCTTGTTATTACAAAGAAATTATTAGTCACACAAGTTAATTCGATTTTTTTCTCATTGCAGGTTTTTTTTTATGATTGTTTCAGTTTACAAAACATCGTCTCCACTGACAATCTGGAGCATCATATTATATTCTTATTATACTTTCTTTTTCCCTTATTTTGCTCTTTTTTTTACAACGTTAAATAAATTATACGCCTTTAACAGTTTACATAAATAATCGGTATAATTACAATTTATTGTGGAAATAAGAAAACCCCGTTTATACTCAAAAGACAATCTTTGATTGTTTTTAAAGAAAAATAGTAAAGCTTGCTGGGCTCAGCCACGCAGTCTTACTAGAACCCAGGGATTCGCCAAGACGCTATTCGTTTCCAAATATGTGAAGTGTACTTCGCTTTCGACCGGTATAAAAAGTGCATGTTTTAGCGCAGGGATGTGCCTGAAGGCCGAATTTTGGCTGGGTATTATGTTTCTAATTAGAATTTGAAGTTAAAAATTGGTAGACATACGTTTGAATCCCTCTTTAAACCTCCTAAAATTTCACTTAAATTCATGTGTACCCCCGCCTTAATGGTAGAGAAAAAATCGCGATCAGTATGGATTCAGTTATTGTTCGTGATATCTATGTGTGAACGTTACCATCGCTCAGAGTGTTACTGTCAACTATCTCATCTTTAAGGTCCATCATCCTGACTTCTGTCACCACCTCAGAGCTCTGCGAACTGCTCGCACCCTCGTTCGTCTCGTCACTGCGTCCAGAAGAACTTCTAATAACGACAAAGAACAGAACGACCAAGGAAGCGACGAAGACCACGCTAACGGTAGAAACCACGAGCACGTTTGGTAGAAACGACTCGATTTTGGCAGGGGGGGAGTCTTTCGCTCCAGGATGAGTGGTCCATGATGCGTTCACGTTCTGTGTGTTTCTTCCATCACCTGGACAGAGATAATGATTAGAGAGATAATTAGGTTATATGCCTTTGCCATCCTTTGGAACTTAACTTAAGTAAGGCCCTGGAAACAAGTTTCCTCAAACTGTTATGATTCCATGTGACGTCAAAACAACACGCCAAGGGAAAGGCCCTGAAAATGGTTCCTTGTATAACCATACGTGACACACTCGACAATAAACCATTTTAAGTTTAACTAGGGAGGGTTGTTGCCCCGTTTCAGCCGTTTCAGGTCGTGTGATGATACTCTTGGGAATACGTGCTTTCAAATTTTCAAATAGTCGCGTGAATAATTCTTGGATGGATATAAAAAAAAAACAATTCTCTAGAGAATATCATGTTGCCTGTAATAAGCCTGTTTTCTGTAATGGAAAACAAACTGGCCAAGCTACAAAAAGTATGTTGTATGACCTGATTGGTGATGGCAATGCTGTCTTATCCGTAAACTTATCATCAAGTCTCAGCTTAAAAAATAAGTGGCCGGATCCGTAGTACGTGATCGCCTAAAGGTCTCTTTTATTTGGTGAATATTCCGGATAGCTTTGGAGTTACCTTGAGTGCGAGATTAAATTTAAATTTAATTAAATTTAAATTAACAAACGGCTTAACTCTCATCACGAAAATATATGAAATGGAGTACTCGCCAAATAATTTTTCGTAAAAGAAATTGCAGATCTATTTATTATCGATTATTATAAAGAATGCCATTCCTATGCGGTGAATTATCACCTGAAGGGGCTAATTATCAACATCGTCAAGTGTCTGCCTGTGCCAGCTTTTGTTTATGCTTGTGCGTTAGTGTAAACCAGCCTATACAGCTTATCTACCTGTTGCATGTTCGATTCTATGATTACCAGTGCAAAATTTATTATCGTGATTGCGATTCATGATTTTAACGAAAAGCATGCATGTGAGCAGCAAATAATTTTACGGATTATGCTGTGAATGTCGGAGTGGCTTGTTAAATCAGTGCCAATGCAAGAGCTCTCCAGATTGGAACAATCAACTGAACGGGGGACTGACAGAATTAAAGTTATGCAAATTAGTAGGGTGGTCGCTTTATTATGCATAAATACACGAAATCACAAATAAGCATTGATTTCGAGAAATCGACGCCTGGCGTATCCTACTTCTTGTCGAGAACCACGAATGAGAATTAACTATTTCTAGGAAGAAATTTGTCAAATTAATGTCGCGTTTGCTTGTTCATTTTGGGGGAGGAGGTAAACAGCATTCAAACTAGTTAGTTGAGATAAT
>Ga0126337_10002921_pt1 | contig 11029 bp, 7 predicted proteins | sample DipCmetagenome_FD_92527 | JGI IMG/M metagenome (GOLD analysis project Ga0126337, IMG submission 92527) | Coral microbial communities from La Bocana,Puerto Morelos, Mexico - Diploria C A metagenome | ecosystem: Host-associated > Invertebrates > Cnidaria > Coral | place: La Bocana,Puerto Morelos... | reverse complement strand
GTTGTATTTAAATCGGGCTAAAACAAGTCTGTAAACATATCAACACACAAAAACATAATCGACGGGCGGAACTTAAGTCATTGTGACAATGAAGGATGTGTTGCTGATGCAGGCAAAGTGAGTGGAGACCTAACTCATTAACAAACCTACTTTGGCAACTTGTGGAAAACGTTCAATGAGTCTTCGCATGGGGGTGACACCCTCGGATTTTGTATTATTTAAAAGTTCTCGCCACCTGAGAAAAAAAAAACATATGTACAATCAGAATTTAAGCATTACATTAACCCCACTCATTTGACCTGGAAGTTCATGATGTCGGCCTGAAAAGAACTTTCTAGACACCGGCAAGGCGGCGCAACCAAAAAAGAAAAAATTATAATTAAGGAAATGTCGTTGGTCAAATTATCTTCCTAGAATTAAGAATGTTTGTAATGACCATGCACATTCAGTAATAACCGAAAAAAAGAAAGGTCGAGGCAAGTACCATGGTTTGATACTTGCTAAGGTCCTTCTGTCTAGTTTAATCAGAAGAGGAGCGAGAAATCCTCAGAGGGTTCAAGGGTTTCTGTGTTTGTGATTTCAGCAAACCTTTGGACATTGAAATAAATTTAAAAGCTTGATGAAATTTTCTTTAAATGTTGAAAACATAGTGCGACATCTTTCAATTTGTGGCATAAAATAGTTATGTCAAAGCAATTTGCCTATTCGGCCTACTTTTCGTGTTTGATCATCTCCATACAAATGTCCAAGTGTCCAGCCTTTATTGCTGCATCTAAGCAGTTGTATCCAGTCGTTGAGACTATGGTTACATCTGCTCCACATGTAATCAGCTTACGTAGAGCGCAAGTGTGTCCAAAATAGGCCGCCTTAATCACTGCAGGTTTCTAAAAATGAAAATAATCAGGATGATATTATAAGTATTAAAAAAAAATTGCTAAAAGTAATATTTAAAGGGAGGGTTTCATCGTTCAGCGTATCTGCAAACTACAACGGCGTTATTGATTCGATTTCATTGTTTATAAAAAAAGAATCAGAAACGTGCTGATTACTCTTGTGGGAATATTCCTTTGAAATGTGACAATTTCGGTGAGATTTCTCATCAGCATTCCTTTTCTTTGTTCCTACTCTATCCATTAAGCACATTTTTTAGGGGTAACCACATGTCTTTCAGTAATCACGTACAGACAGTTATAATTATAGCCATAGAGTTACACAATCAAAAGTTGGCAGAATTACTGATGACCAAAATTCACGGAAAATGACAACGGATTTGCCCAAAAAATGTCGAATTCAGAATTGAACATCAATTTTGTTATTTATCCCGAACGGTTTATTCTGGACCGGACAGACCAGTTATCTACTCGTATCTGATTGGTTTATAAATAATAGATATGGGTGGACTACATTATAGCTTGTACTTGTGCCAAACCGAAAAACTATCCTTTTGCTTCGATGCTTCAATGCTTCGAAGTCAAATTAAGTACTCACAAGCTAAGAGTCGATACTGAAATATGCCAGTCATGTCCCACCTTCAGCCTAATCCTCGGGTGATTAAGTTAAGGGTGGGGAGATGTCAGACTAGGCAGGCTGGCTTAAGTGAAATTGTTGGCCAAATGTTAGACCGGTTAAGAGAAACTTAAATTACTCCAAAATTTAAGGTGACTCTGAAGTTACTCCTCAAAATTTGATGAGAACTTGTGAATGGAGTCAGTAAAAATTGCTGGTCGAAAAGCCTTGAGTACTCGAAACGTTTGATTGTAGAATTTGCTAGTTATTGTGAGAACTTCAGTCGTGAGAGGACAGTCTGTAACACTCATCTGAGAAGTGTAGCCAAGAAGGCAATCAATGTGCAAGATCAAGCATAGTTGTCAACAAACTTCGTGTGTAGCGATTACCTAAACAATTATGGTAGACAAGTGTATCAATATAATAGATCCGTATTGTAAGTTTTACATACGTCTTGGTTAATATTCGCAGTGTCCAGGAACAGTATTTTGATGCCAAGAAATGGAAGGGTACCATTGTCCTCAATCGCCATCGATTTGACTGAGAACGGGGAGCGTTTGTGGTTGTGTAGAAACTCAGTATACGTAGCTCTTGATACGTCATTTCACAACCAATGGACCGAAAACTGATCAGTTTTGGTACGGACAATATTAAATAAATCATCATTTCTCGAATATCCTTGTTATTGAAGACGGCGTTGTGTTTTAGTACTTCATGCTACAGTAGAACTCTACTTACTCGATTTTTATCAAGACTGTTGATATCCGCTCCGTAGTGCAGCAGAGTTTCTATTGTCACAGGGCAACCATTAATTGCTGCATGGAATAAAGGTGTAAGGCGGTCGTCATCCCTGTGAAAGACAAAAAAAAAAAAAACAAAACTCAAGTGGGTGTTACTAACAGAGAGAAGACACAATGATACCCCATTTACACCACCTAAACTGGTGAAGTAAGTCAGGTTAAGGTTTTTCCAATTTGTCGATTACGCTTTGCAATCATTTTAATAGACAAATTTTAAACCACCTTGCTAACAGATTTTAATCAAACAGGTTTTCACGGGCACTAAGTTGTGGGGTGTGCAAGATATGAGCAACTAATTTTTAACCTCGTTTAGTTAAACCACCTTAAACATGTCTAACATGTTGGTGTGAGCGAGGTTTTAGTTTCAGTTTTAGAGTGCTCGTGGAAAACATATCTGCGTCATATGTGCCAGATAATAGAAAATAAGTGACAAAAGCGATAGCAAGTTCCCAAAATAAATTCAGGAAGGTCAATAGCAGACTTTGACTTCTGGGAGGTTTCTGTGAGTGCCAAATTTGTCGACGAAATCTTCCGCCTCTTGGCGTCTACAGAAGTTGCACGCAATGGCAAATTATACAGACAACTGATGGCCTCTCTAAAAAGCTGTTACATTACGGATAGGGCAAGAAAGAAAGAAAAAAAGAAAAAAAAAAGAAAGAAAGAAAGAAAGAAAGAATGAATGAAGAGAGAGGATTAAACAAGGAAATGGCAACCTGAATTGAAAGCCGGAACATACGAGAATGCAGAAATAATTTAAGTTTGAAATCAGTTTACCTATAGTCAACTTCAGCGCCGTGCTGCAATAAATGTGTTGCCACTTCTTCCCATCCGTTTGAGGCTGCGCAATGCAAAGGGGTGCGAGATCCATAATCAACATCATTAACAGATTCTGGGCATGCGCTGACAAGCGATCTTACCACATTGACTAAGCCTCCCCTGAAGAAGTGAAAAAAGCACGTGTTATTCCATATTTAAGGCCCGGACCTCATCACGCCGGAGGAATTTCAAAACGTAGCTTTATTTCTAAAGGTAAGACCTACCTACCGTCTACACTATATCCGTCACAAAACCCGGGAGCTTGCGAAAACGCTCTTCAAACCGAAGGAATTTGAAAATGCCGACTTTCCGTTTTCATGTAGACAGAAAACATTTTGAAAACGGAGCTTTTTAAATTATGACTTCACAATGAATTCTCTGTTTTCTTTTCCCAAACTTTTTCAAACACTAATCTAAAATGGCCGGTGATTTTAACGGTTTTAAATTTCTCCATCATGGTGTGGACGGAAAAAAATTGATGCGTCTTCAGAGTGAAACTTCCTTTTTGAAATTCCTCGCGGTTGGTGTATTGTGGACGGGGCCTGTTAGTAGTCTGATCACGTGAGATGACTGTAGTGCGATGAACGACGGCAACTAGTACTGGTTACTTGCACAAGTTGATCTTGTCATTATTTCAAATTGTTATCTTTGTTTTCAATGAGGCAGTAATTCTTGGCACGTAAGATGATCGCGCAATGCTGTTGATAGCGCCGTGTATCTATGAATACAAATGAAAATTAAACAATACAAACTCTGCGGCCAAGTGTAGCGGGATCCTTTCCTCGTTATCTTTCGTCCTGACATTAGCTCCAACAAGAATCAGACGGTCTATTATCTATGCCAGGGACAACAATGAGAAAGTTTTATTAGCTTCATATTACAGCCTGATGCACTAAAACTCAGATTAAAAAGAAAAGAACAGCCTAGCAGGTGGAAGGGGGGTGAGGTAAGAATCAAACAAATTTGTTTTAAAAGCATGAGATTAGAAGTTGGTTACAGCTTCATGTCAATTTTCAGGAAGTATAACTTGGTGCAGCGCCTGCCCAGCTTTCGGGTTATCAAAATGGCGGCTTGGCATAACATGAAGGAAACTTGGGGCTAGCGTTCACTGTTTACCGTTGAATAAATGATCTATTTTTTCACTTTGTAGTATGACTAAATCAAAGGAAATGGAGGCGAGTTGATGTAGCCTACTACCCTATGTGAGTGCCCTTTAATTTAATTTTAGTTGTCAAGCCGCTTTGTATTTTTCTCGCAATTCGCGTTAATTCACCTCCTAAAACTGGAATGCCAAAAACCTGTCTTAGCAACCTATAGAATCAAGTTTTTGGTTTTTGCTCTAAAGTGAACTTACATCCGCGTTTTGCGTAGTGGCTGCATAGTGTGTTGCTGTTTTTCCATATTGATCTTTCTTCTCCAAGAGGCTATGACCGCCATTCTGAAATAGAAAAGCAATGTTTCCAACAGTTTTGACTTGCTTTATAATAGTCCGGCTGCATGCTGAAGTACTATTCAATTTCCGAAACTAACTTCTTAACCTCAACAGAACAACCAGCCATTTTTGTTTCTTGCTCTTCAAGTTAGCCTTTGATATGAATTTATATTCTCCATTATATGAATTGATTAGTTCATGAGCGGGAATCAGTAAAAAAAAAAGAAACAAACAAACAAACAAAAGAAAAACAAATAAAAGACTCAGCGTCTTTGTCCATAATACAATCAAGCACCTCAAGCTCAATTCTCTTTACCTCTAAGATCAAGTCTACAGTCTGAATGTCAGCGCACGCGACGGCTACATGAAGTACTGTTCTCCAATTCATATCCTTAAACTGTAATGGATAACTGCGCGCCAGGAAATATTTGACAGCGTAGTGCTGGCTCCTCTTCACAGCGCACATGAGTGGACAGGGGTTGCAGTTCTCTGTAGTTGCAAACAGCATTGCTCCCTAGCAACAGCAACGAAGATATCGATGTAAAATATCTAAATGATTATATTTTTCTAATTTGTGTTTTTGTCTCGTTCCTAAAAATGATTACCTGCTGAAGTAGGTAGTCAATGATTGGCACATGTCCTTCAAGTGAGGCCCTGGAGAAGAAGAATTACACATTTTAATGAACCTTAATTGCATTTAATAAACAACACACAGACTTGTGTAAAAATACAAAATGAAAAAAAAAAGATCATTTAGTAGCAGGCCCGTATTATCTAGCCTGGCAAGCTGTTTATTAAATAAAGGACAGGATTTAACTGAAAATATTGAAACTGATAATTTTAGTCGTTTAGTTTATCTTCAAGGCAGGCGGTTCAACTCTGGCTCCGTCAGGCCTGATTATTGTCACTATCGTCGGCCATGATGTGGAAATTAGGGAGCGTCCAAATTACACCAAATGAATTTGAAAACGCAACATTACTTCAAGGGTTAGGCCTACTGTCCACACTAATCCGTCACAAAAACGGAGCTTTTGCGAAAACACTCTTCAATCCGGAAGAATTTAAAAACCCCGGCTTTTCGTTTTTTGAAAACGATGACGTCACGATAATCACGTGATTTTCCCGATCAAATTTTTCTCAAACATAAATCGAAAATGGCCAATGATTTGCGTTTTTCAAAATCTTCGGCGTAGTGTGACGGAAAAAGTTTGGTGGGTTTTCAGAGTGAAACCGCTGTTTCCAAACTCCTAAATTCCTCCTACGTGGTACTATAGCATAGACGGAGCCTTTGCCACTTCATGTTCGACGGTACTCAAACTTACTCTTGGGTGAAGAGAGGCACTGCGAGAGAATGACAACTTGTCCAGAAGTACAACACATTTTGAACAACAAAAAGTGAATAAGGGGAAATTACCTTAGTAACGGGGTCAATCCATTTCCATCTTCACTTTCAATCTTGGCGCCATGTTCAACCAACAGCTTTACTATTTGCAAGTTGCCATGGCTACAAGCTAAGTGAATTGGCGTGGAAAAGTCCTCCTAAGACAGGACAATAGAATTGAATTTATACAATGCATGTAGAAGGCTTTACAGAGCATATAAGATACCAATTTTAAAAACAGCACGCGAGTGTTTCTTTTCGACAGAACATAGAATATCTATCCACAACTGAATCACAGATGACAATAATAACTACAAAAATTAATTCACACAAAAGCGCATCAAGATCCGAAATATCCATCCCGACTGGTCAAAGAAGGTTAATTGTGTTTTTCGAGGAGTAAAGCGCAAAAAAAGGCACCCGCCCTAAATCTGAGAGATATCTTTTTTAACGCGTGGTAATCTTGCAGTGGTTAGTGCCCGCAGCGCGCCTTGACAGTTGCAGCTCATATAATCATTGATTACCTGCGCAGTGCCTATGTCAGCTCCAGAATCCAGGCACAGCTCAACAATCTAAAAGCAAATAAATGTCACACCAAGAATTATAATAATAAGGAAATGTTCTCAAAGAAAACTCAATATCTGTTTCCCCTGTTCAGCGTGAGTTCATTATGCTAAACGCAGCTTCGCAAAAGAATTAGCAGCGCTTCGCGTCGTATTTTCAACTTGTATGATTGAATGGGACCGAAGAGAGATCGCGCGGGGGCTTCCTCCCTTCGTATTAGCAGGTTCAGTTGTCAAGCTCATTAATAATTCATCAAGTTAAAACAAAGAAAATCACAACCGTGAAGGAGGTTTGGACACCCGGTCTTAATTAGCATAGATTTTGACGATTTTACTTATCCGTTTTCTCCTTACTATGTATTTTGATTGAGAAGATTTATTAAATACTCGAGACAGTGTTTCATCTGTTATCCAAACACCCCGATTTTCATAAAAAATTTCACTTCGCTGCGCGTCGTATTTTCAACTCTCTACATCTCGGTGCTGGATACCCGGATGAAGCACTGCCTCTCGTGTTTGATAAAAGATTGCCGCAAGCGAGATTCAAATGGGTCATGATCAAAGGTTAAACCTCTACATTGTTTTCTAACCTCTTTGTGTCCATGTTTAATGGCCAGGTGTAAGCAGACATTTCCATAATTATCAGGACTATTTAGCAATGTCCGCGTTGACAAGCCGCCACTTTTGGCTGTGAAGAAAATGAGACAAACAATAACAAGCGTTGAATAGTCTGGAAATACTTCCAGATATAATTTCTCATATGACGTTTCTTCATCACTTTGCAATTTGGATGCATGCACTGTTGTGCGTATCACCCTCAAACTTGTTCACTAAAACAAAATTCTCGGTACCTTTGCGCAGCATTTCTTTGAACGCGTCCACGTGACCTTCTCTTGCTGCCAAGTGCAGAGGCGTGTAACCATCATTATCTCGGAGGGCCATGTCTGCTCCATATAAGACCTGAGAAGGAATATACATTGGTGCTCTTTTAATAAAATTAATAAAGCGCCTTTTTATAATCACTCTTATTCTTATTCTCTTCACCTGCATTTTCCATTATCAACGATTGCAATTTTGAGAGAATAAAACATGAATTTATTTCACTTAGAGAGAGCAAATGCGTTCTACTCATTTGATTACTTGTCAACTGACGTAGAAAATAAATTTGAATTGTTAAAAAGACGTTTTAAAAAAAAAAAAACGTGAGCGACGGCGGTCCACAGTATTCACGATAACACGCGTGGATCAGTCCACGTTGCCAGCAGGATACGTTATGTCGCCTAGCAACGCCTGCCTGCTGGAGACTTGATTAGAACTTGATATAGTATGCCTTTTTTACCAAATTAAATTGGCCATTTCCAAGTTTCCTTGTACCTCTGTTTCAAAATGAATCTTTGCGCACAACATTTCTCATGAACATAAATTTGATTATATGATGAACATGTACCTGTTGGGCAAACACATAAGTTTTCATATGAATGGTTTCGCTAATCGACTCGTTTTGAAACAGAGGCAAAAGGTGACTAGGAAACCAAGGGTTTATTGATTCATAGGACTTCAATGAAAAAAACTTTTCTCACCAACTTCCTTATAACTTCTGTCTGGCCCGCCAGTGCCGCAGCGTGCAATGAAGTGGCTTTGTCGTTATCTTCAAGGTTTATGGGAATTCCTGCTTCATTTAACAAAAGCTGCAAAATTCAAGTGAAAGTTGTCTATCTTATACAACTGGTCTGCCTGTGTTAAAGGTTTTACTTTTGTCCTGTGGCACTGTGTGTTGCGCTGCCAGGTTATTTTATTGCCGTTATTGAATATGCTTTCTAACTGGTGACTCACAAACTTAGTGGATCATCCCAAACCAAGCAGGGCCTTCTAACCAACCAACCAACTATAACTAGCGGCGGATCCAGGGGCACGGTCATGGCGGTTGCACTCCCTTTAACCTTTCAGCAGCATTTTTTGTTATTTGTTCGACTCGTCATAAAAATAAATAATGTTTTGTACATGGTTGTTTCACTACCACAATTGACTGATTCAGTCAAGCTAGGAAATTCCACGACTGCATTATCACTATCATCGTTTTTTTGTTTTCTTACCAAAGGCATCGGACGTTATTAAGGAGAAAACCCCCGTTTCACGAATTCCTGTATTCTCGCGTGTCAACCAATCAACACATTGGCCTAGAGGCCAACCGACTGACCAGTCAGTGCAACCAAACAGTTCATCGATCAATCCATCGTCTAGTTGATCCGTCGGTCAGCCACTCAATCGTCAATCAAACGAATTGAAAAACCCTCACGAAAGCTGTCACTTGGACTACTTAAGTCAAACGGAGGTTAACGTTTGCTACATGTGTTTGCTTCAAAAACTTTATGGTTTAACACAACAACTCTTTAATTTCAGAATTTCAGAATTATTTTATTTTTCATCAACGTTTGAATTAAGCCTACCTCCAAGACCGCTGTATGTCCCTTACGTGCTGCATAATGCAGCGGTGATTGACCATTGCAGGATTTCTTGGTGATGTGAGCGCCGTTTTGAATAAGCAGGCGGCATGCATCGAGCGAACCAAACTTGCTGGCGCATATCAGCGGTGTCATATGTGAACAGCTAGCGTTTAAAGCAGCAGGGAAATTGACATCTGTGTGAAATAATCAAGAAACTCTTTTCAGAGATCGCTTGACGTCCAGACTAAAGATAGCGGCAATTGGTTAGAAAGGGGACCATTCGTTTTCTCACTGGTAACGTGTTCTGAGCTAACGCAATGTCAGATTTAACGACAAAGTTGAATACCAGCTAACATTTTCAATAAGACTGAAGGGCATAACAGGTATCACTTGACTATCGAAAAGTAATTGGTTTTGTGATGTCAAGAAACTTAACACAGACCGCCGATGAAACTGATGCCATAAGACGCTGAACTCGCGTTTTAATTTATCAGCTTTTGAAAGCTGTTCATTATTGAAGGGATTTACTTTCCAGCCCTTTTACTTAATATTTAATATAATTAAAATTGTTTTAGTCCATGGACTGTTGTAGTAAATTGCAAGATTAGTGCAGTTCTACATTCTATTTCTATCAATACTGACTATCACTTTACGTTATATTCTGACTTCCAGAAAATATAGAAATCCAAGATGGCAGATTTATGAAGCCATATGACGTCATAACAAATAAATGACAAATATTTTCTTAAATGTTTAGCCAAATTTACCGTTTTCTATACATTAAAATTCTGCTTGGCAGTGAGGCTTACAGGACCCAAACAAGGACACTGAATGACCTTGTTTATTTATTTCTTTTGTGTGTGTGTGTCCTCTAAGCCTTACTATAAAGCTGAATTTTGATATATCGAAAGTGACCTATAAAACGCCATCCGGTCCACACATTTCACGCTACACGTTGCACGATTCACAGCTCATATTAATACCTCAATGTCATCGTTCCCATTTTCTTTTTTAGCTTCCTCATTTCAATGTCATTTGTTGGTGGTGTTTTAAAAAACAAGATAGTCTGCATACGAGCCAAGGCTAGTGGGCAAAATCAGCCCGGCTTTTCTTTAGCATGAAGCGACTAGGAGTATTTCTACTCCCCCCTGGATGGGATGCTAGTCCATTGCAGGGCTCCCCCGGCATTAAATTTTCTGGTACTCATTTATACACCATGGAGGAGAAAGACATTGTGAACACAACACAACGTCCCCGGTCGAAGTGCTCTTACCATGAGACCAGCGCGCAAACAACATATATATAATAGTGAACTATTTAAAGATGTAAAGCAATCGATTACATTCTATAACTCACCTGCCCCAGCGTTAAGCAGCAGTTGAATAATTTGCACATGGTTTCCTCTGGCCGCATGGTGAAGTGGAGTCAGTCCATCTGCATCATATGCGTTACATTCTGCAGCGCTTGCTCGAATCACCCGCTCTGCAACACATGGCATACCATCGCGGCATGCCTAGAAAAGAAGTAGAAAGGAAATGTGAAGAAGAAAAGAAAATGTGAAACGTTTTTACAATGTAATCAGTAATTTTGGGTTTGTTGCAGTTATGTAGTGCACTGATTCTTGTATATGTATTTTTACGAGTTGTGCCGTATTTTGACGAGTCCGTCGTAGGGCAAGTCAAAATACAAACAACGGGTAAAAATTCTCAGCAATACTACACAACAAAGCGTTTTATAAGAGATTTATTATCCAACACGCCAAATTGTTATGTCCGTGCGGGCGAATTTCTAACCGGTCCTCTGGTCTTTACAAATATCGCGTGATATTTGTACTCGTTTTGGGCGTTATTTGTACTCTACGAAGCGCAGTTGGATAATAAAGCATGATCAAAGCAGTGCGATTATGTAATCATGCATAGTTAATGAGCATAAGACAAAAGATGTGCAGTGTCAAAAAGTTCCATCATAAATTTTAGCGTATTTGTTTACTTCTGTTATATTTACTGGGCTTCCTTACCATTTCCCTCTATAAACTGTGCAATAACTGCCGCGACCATCCTACTTAGGTTGAATAGTTGCCAATTCTC
>Ga0126337_10002920_pt1 | contig 11031 bp, 7 predicted proteins | sample DipCmetagenome_FD_92527 | JGI IMG/M metagenome (GOLD analysis project Ga0126337, IMG submission 92527) | Coral microbial communities from La Bocana,Puerto Morelos, Mexico - Diploria C A metagenome | ecosystem: Host-associated > Invertebrates > Cnidaria > Coral | place: La Bocana,Puerto Morelos... | reverse complement strand
TAATATTCATCGCAATATAAGCTAACAAAAATTTTGGCTCCTCATTTTACTGAGGAAAATTCATATTTTGGCGAAAAAAATGGTTCCCCGCGTTTTCCACCAGACCCCGTACCCCGTACCCCGTACCCCGGCCCCGCGTTTTCCATCTAGCCCAGTATGATAGTCGATGAGTAATCGATGGCTCATCGATGAGTAATCAGTTACATCAATGAGTAATCGATGCCATCGATGAGTACTCGATAGGCCACAAAATTTTGGGGCTTCGATTACTCTGATCATCGCCAATAATCAATGACCATTCAACTGATTTGATGTCATTGATCGTCGATTAGTTATGTCTCGAATAGATATCTCGTTCTAACCTTGACACGGGCCAAGTTTTTCTCCTTCGATTGGCTCCCCGCACTTCGTGCTTGCATTTTATTTATTAAGTTTTCTAAGTTTTAGGGGCGTTTCTAACGAAACAAATTACTGGACTCGCACCGGTTGGACATGAGATGTTTAGAGTCAACTCGTTTGCTTATCCAACACGCACTAATATTTACAAAGTCGCGGAATAATTTTTAACGCAACATATCTCAAAATTGCAAATGAATATACGAAAGATCATATATTTGTACTGCGGAGAAACATCTGAAAACATGTTTGATCATCGTAGATATGCACACAACTTGAGCAGTTGTGAAATTAAAGCCTCAAAGAATTCTGGCCTGAACGGGATTCGAAAACATGAATTTTTCAGTGGTGCTTCGATGATTAATCATGTCTTCATCTCCACAGTACAAATACAAGTTCGTCCATATGTTCATTTGCATTCTTTCACCTTCTACGGGTGTATTACGAACTCACAATGTGATCAGCTCCCAGATGCCTTGATAGCTCAGTCGGTAGAACAACTCAAGTTGTGTGTATAACTGCGATGATCAACAATTAATTCGTATAATGAGATTGCGTCATGTGTTTAGTTGTTTTGTTTCACTGTCTTTGGCTGAGATCTTTGACTCTCATTGGCTGAGAAAAAGAAAAATAGCGCGATTTATGAATAGTTTGCACCGCTGAGAGCCAATCTGATTGCAAAGATAACAAGTGATTTCAAAACGGATTTCATAAATTAATTAATTAATTAATGGATATTGATTAATTGAACAAATTATCATGAGTTAAAAGGTAAGCAGTTAAGCAGTTTAGCGGAGGGCAGCTCCTCTAACCAGGCCATCAGGTGCACTCCAGTCTGCACTACAATCCATCTCCATAGATCAATTTATCATGCGGGAATGCCCCCGCATACATCTCTCTGTAAGAATTGGCAAGTTCGGGGTCCTATATTTTCATGAATTTGCAACAGAATCCTATGAAACTTCACATATTTGCTAAATTTGGCACGATAAATCAGATGTGTATTTTTGTTTGAATAAATAAATCGGGGAAAAAGTTACATCCTCAAAAAGACAAAACGAAAATAAGAATTAGTCGGCCACTGGGAGTTGCCTGCTTATTAGCTGAGCTACTAACAATATGGAAAAGGACACAACATTGCAGCTGAGATTGAAACAAGCGTCATTCAGAGATTATTTTATTCAAAGCAAACAAGATATACATATAATACAAATGCTGATATGTTGAATGCAGATCAGAAATACTCCGCCAATCTTGGGTCGGTCCTGAGTCTTTGTTCCAACTGAACGTACTTTTGTGGAGCCAGCTCCTTGTGTCTAAAGTAAAAGAAAGTTCTCTTTACACTGCATACAAATATAAACAATTGTCAAATGTCGATCTGTTAATAATTCCCTGTAGTAATACTTAAAAAAAAACTTCAGTATTCAGTATATAAGAGAAGCCTAAGAACGTTAATTGAGGCAAATTCACCGCAAAGTGATATGTAAATGTTATACGTGAAAAAAGGCTAATGTGCTGCTGCTGGCTAATGTGTCTGAAACAATAAAGGCCTGACTAAGGCTAGTCGGTTCCTACGTAAAATAAAACCCTTGTGGTAGAAGTGGATTTTTGCCTCTGTTTGGACCATTTATTTTGGCTTTCAGTCTGTCCTTTGAGACAGACACCACATGTGTGCAACTTTATATCACACGGATTAAGCTAGGCTGCAGGGATATTTTACGCCGAGTAAATGCGAGTGAGAAATGAGTCATATATTTATCTCCAACCAATAAAACTGCAGTGTAGTACAAAAGGTCCGCACTACTGAGGAGGATCTCTGACGGAGCACAGCGAGGTCCATAAAGACAAAAGGCCGATATTCTTCCAGCACGGTCCCGAGCAAGTTCGGTTAAATAACAGATTTATTACACGACTGTGAATGTTAAGATAAAATGCTACGATAACAGAGTGGAAAAATATTGCAGATTTCAAGAGCGCATATCTGATTGGAAGATAACATGGCGTACACTTACATCACGTCTGATGTTAAACAGAGCAGAAGAGAAAGAGAGTCAGGAGAAAAAATGGAAATAACTTATGTGAAAGGATGTTCTTTTAGAAACCTAAGCCATATAACTACAGAAAATCTACAAGAGTAATCGTGCGAGATCATTCGGGACAATGCCAGGTCCAATACTTTGAGAATATCGGATCGGCAATGGAGTAATGGAGCGACTGATTGGGTGAATTTAGTTATTGACATTACAAAAGATTTTAGTCGTGTGATAGTGTATTTCATTACAGACATGTGGCAGGCTGATTATCGAAGTAATACCAAGGAACCTGTTTTGAGATGATCAGGACTTATATCGAGTCAGTGAAGTTACCTGTTCAGGCGTTGTTCAAGGATGTGGATTCTGAACATGGCTTCACTGCAGTAGTTGAGGTATTCTTCTTCGTCATCTTTTGTCATGGACACTTGATTCTGCTGATACCAACTTTGTTTGCGTTGTAATTCTTGTGTTTCCTGTCAAAAAAAAAACATGATAATGAATGGAGAAGACTGTTTTCTTTTTAAGTGGAAATCCGTCTGCATTCCTTCACTCGAATTAAAACGCTTGTATTAGATATAAAGATATATGAATGGTGCTTCTCAAAATATATTCCTTCACGTTTTGAAAACAGTTTCGCGGATATATTGACCTAAAACGTCCATTCCTAAAAATGTGGTCCAGTAAGGAGATGTTCTCCAAATATCATACACACCTTTTCAAATCTAGCCTGAATAAGGTTTGCCTTGTCAATAAGTCGGTGCTTGAGATCTTGAAGACACTCTTCTTTAAGTTTATAAGCTTCCTTTTCACTGATGTGGGGAGGATCACCAATTTGAGCCAGGAATGGCGCCAAGTAATCAAGCTCCAATTCATGTTTCTTCATTGCCTCCTCTGCTGCTTTGCGCTCCTAGTGTAAACACGCCAGACGAAAACTCAATATGACTAGCTAAAACAACACTAATTGATAAGAAAAATAAATTGACAAACTAGTTTCAGTAGAGTCTCGTTTTTTTAGAAGAGGGGAGCGCGAGAGCCGGAATGGGTGCGAGCGAGTCACTCTATTAGGAGGATACGGTTTGGTTTAACTTCCAATAAATCACGTACAATCACGTCAATCATTCTACACTTCCATCGACGGTTAATCAACGTAAGTTTAACTCTATTCAGACATGTGTGCTCACTGCACTTGACTTAACGGTCACTACAGTGTAGGTCTGTTTACCAGTTCCTCGCGGTGTAATTTGGCCTTCTCGTTTCTCTCCGTATCGTATACAGAAACACTCAGTTGCGATGCCGCTTCTTCTTTGATTCGAAGCTGAAGGATTTCTTTTACCTGCAAAAAAACGACACGAACTCACGATGTGACCAGCTTTCAGTTGGTTTGATAGCTCAGTTGGTAGAGCACTGAACCGGTATCGACACAATACTATGACACGCATACATGTAGAGTAACCATTTTTGCTTCTGTGGGCATAATTAGCATTGCGCTTTCGACGCCAGAACAAAGACAAGTTTATTCTCTTTCTCACTAACGAACTTTTTCAAGTCTTTCAAAAAACAAGTTCGCAAAAAAGTCAATCGACCGGTAAAGTTTACGTCAAACACAAATCATTTATATAACTCCTTTGATAACTTCAGCGCGAATCAGGCGGTGTGCGCACCCAATACTGCTGCCGCTCAGCGATCGCTTCAGCTGCTTACGAATATCCTCGATAATATTCTTCAAAGCTTAAAGGAGCGGTGAAAATTAATGGCTGCAATTGCGTGCATTCACTTAGTTTAAAAGCGTGTCATGAAAATTGTTTTCACTGACAATGGGAGCGATAGATGAGAAAACACAGGCTACCGGCCACGTTTGTATAGCAAACGGAAATTTTTTTCCTCTCCGATCTTTTGTAGTCTGCACCCGGGGGGGGGGGGTACTCCCTTATATGGGCTATATACGTATGTGCGGCCCCAAAGGGTATGGTTTTTCAGCCGTTTTGGTCATAAATTGGGTATCGATTTTAGCCATTTTGCCGCCATTTTGGTCATAAATAGGGTATCGATTTTTGTACTCGTCTTCAATTCGTTTTTTTTTAGAAGAAGCTTCTTCATCACACCCTCCTTCTCCCATCCGCGCTTTGCCTTCCTCTACCCCGTTAAACGCCTGCTACGCATGCTAGATAAAGCCAGCAACAAAAGCTCTTCCCCTAATGATGTAAGAGTCAGATCATAAATTTGGTCAGGTCATAAATAGGGTAGGGAAAATCACAGATTTTGGTCATAACTAGGGTAAGGGTTTTGGGAAGCGGGCCGCACACCCCTACCAAATTTTTCTGGGAGTACCCCCCCCCCCCGGGGGTCTGCACTTGCTTTCCCTGAAAAGCCAGGAGATTCCTGTTTCTCACCCGCACAAACATTGCAGGCTATGAAGCCAAAGCGTTTGAAGAAAAGCTATCATAAACTATCGGTAGTTCACTACATGCCTACACATGTAGTAGAAACAGGAGAAGCTGTGGCAAGCACAAGGGTTTACACAACTTGTGACGTCACAGGGAGTTATTTCGGTACCAGTCCCTAGAAAACGAAAAGGTCATTTTGGGGCTACTTTGGACTTCGAAAAAAATATTTTCTCGCCCTGATATGCTGCTAAGATTGGAAAATTACCAATCAGTGGATCATAGGCTATGTTTTCTAGGTATAAAAATTTATGAAGTCGAAAATTACATTGCATAGGCACTTTGTCAGTGCATGGCAATAATCCTCTTTTTTTCATATCAAAATTCCGTCTCAGACAAAAGAACATTGCAGCATCTCGAAACAATGTCCCCAAACATTCTTTTGGAAAATCTTTTGTCTCTACCCAAGTTCACCAAGGTAAATTATAAACAACATGTCATGAGAACAGCAAGAAAGTCACAGGTAAGTACCTCTTCTTCTGACGCTCTTATCTGGTTTGTGCTCTGTTCCTCCGCATCAACAAGTCCTACCAACATCTCATAAACATGTAAGTTTTTATGTGGTTTGATGAGAGGGTCAACCTGTTAGCAGAAAATGTCACTGATAAGAAGAATACTGTGCTTTGACTTTAATGATAAATAAAGGATGAGTTTTACTTGTTTCAACGGTTGTTATATGTCGTCAGTACGTTGGTGTAAGTTAAATGTTCATAGATTTAAGATTGTACCACCAGAGCGTTTAAATTTTGCGGAAAAATTAGGGGCAATTTTAACAAGTTGTACTGTTGCTATGGCAAAACATTATGCCATGAAGAGAAACCAATGGTGTGGCATTTTGGTATTGTAGATGTGTCCAGGTATAACTTCTGGAACATACAGTGCTAGAAACGCACACGCAATAAAACTCACCTGAAATGTTGTGGTCATATCCGGCGTCATAGTTAGAATCCCTCCCTTTTCTGTAGTGTGTGGAGGCCGGATAAATTCCCTTGTAGAAGCCGTTACTCTGTTGTCTTCCAAATGAAACGTTAAGTTTATTCTCTCATCAGAGATGAGGAAAACTCTTTCCGCAACATCTTCGTTTGCTTCTTTAGACTTGTTACGGTGAAATCTCTCAACTATTTTCTGTTGAAAAAAAAAAAAATTTTACCTTTAGTTGAGTGCCTGTCGCTGGCTATATGTATTTGTACCATCAAGCAACAAATTAAACAACATTTGATAACCGCCGAGAGAGAAAATTGAGTTTCGAGACTGAAATATAGCTAAAAAAAAATATGCCGGAAAACATGCGCTTATTAACGTGCACAATACAAACTTGGAGCTAGCATACAAGCTCCTGATAACAGTTTAACGTACCACTATAGGTCTTGAATTGGCCTCCTGCGGGCCAAACTTTTTCACTCGCTTTCCAAACGTCATATGCCGATAGTACATGAAGTCGTCTCTATCGACATAACTTTCCGTCATCTCCTCTGGCGACTCTTCACGCTTAACAAGCCCGTCAATGCGGGCACTGAAAAAAAGACATGTCAGTAAGGATATTTTACACAATAATTACTGTCAGTACTTGCTGGAGGCGTGGTAAAAATTGGTGATATTTAAGGAGAAAAAGTCGAGGTGAATATTCACCTATGAATAATTTTATCAGAGGCAAACATTGAACATGAAAACATGCAAGTGCTCACAAGGATAAATAAGGCATTCAGTCAGCCTTTATCATAAGCGAGGCGAAGTAGAAGTGGCTGTGGGTGAAAATGAGCAGAAATTTCAGCCTAGTGCTTAGGCGTTTCTTTCTTTTGTCAGTAGCAGCTTTGGAAAGATACAGTTTGCTTTAAGCAGAGGTGACCTACCTGGAGTAAAATAACATAGTTCTTTCGCATTCTGGACCAGGCGAACTTGCTTTGTAGGTGTGTTCTGAAAAGGGCAACAGGGGAAAACAGTCATCACAAGAAAAAGCACGCGCGTAAGTGTTTGCAATGAGAAGAAGCGGTGAACTGTTTTTTTTTCTGTCACCTGATTTTAGAGTTATTCAATGTTCATTCCTACATTTCTGAAATAAAAGCTTAAAAACTATTTAGTGAATCAGGAGACACAGGTAATATTAGATTGTTCCAAATCCTAATTGACCTGGGGTAAAAGAAGAACTGAAATGTATCATTCAACGTGCAAAGTTGGACGAATGGTGCGCAATTGGAGAGACGCGAAACTCCTTTTAAGGGTGAGATCTCCGCTGGTAAGGTGATGCCAACAAGACATTTGTAGACTTAATATACACAAAACTTGGCTTGATAGCTCAGTCAGCAGAGCACTGCACCGGTATCACAGAGATCATAGATTCGAATCCCGTTCAGGCCTGAATTTTTTTCAGACTTTAATTTCACAACTGCTAAACTTGTGTTCATAACTGCGATGATCAATCACGTCTTCATATCTTTCTCTGCAGTTCAAATATATGATCTTTCAAATATTCATCTGCACAAGACCTTAGTAGATTTTTTAAAACATGCTGCGGTGCTCCAGACAGTCTCATCCCAACATATTAATCATTTCAGTGACATTACTGGAACAGTTGATATAAATGAGATTACAGTGCTACAGTTTCCAACCTTTAAGACAGTCCAGCCTCCCAGGTGCAAAGAATTCAGTGATAAGTCCAGTGGTCATATTATGTACTTTAGTTTCCAGCTTGTCAATCCTGTGTTTATACACTTCTCTTTTCTCAACAAGATCTTTTACTAAAATCAAACCATTTTTACATTAACCTCAAACGTCTGTCTGAGAGTCTGTGATAATTTCAGTCTCATTGAGCCATCTTTTCCAGCACTAAACTACAAAGTTGGTACTTTGTTTTAGCTCTGTGGTACATCGATTACAAATCACAATAATATAAAAAAAACTAGAAATGAAACTAAGGCAAATTATAAAAGTGTTCATGTGATGTATGTAAGGATCGAAAGAGATCAAGGCGAAAGTTGAAGAAGTTTTCGTCTTGCTCATTCTACATTACCAGATCAATTGCTTGTCCTCTGTAATTACATGACTTTGTTTAGTATGTTGCAAATGGATAGCCCTAGAAGTACATTTTAATCAGCCAGTAATTGTGAGAAAATGTATCAACATTGTAAGAAGAAAGTAGATGAAATAACTCTCCAGACAGTAAAGATTCTGACATACTACATATTGTAACCAGTAGTCTGTTGTTATTTCACAACTCAGGCTGTTGAACAGTTTCAGCTGGTTTCGTATGTACTCAGTACTCACACTCATAGTCATTGTAACTTGATAAACTGGACACAAGACCATCTTTTAGCAGATACTCTGCAAACTTCTCTATCTTGGCTTTCTTGTACAGCTTAGTCTTCTTTCCAAAAGGACACCTTGTTTGGAATTCTTTGATCAAGATAAAATGATTAATCATTGTCTTTTTGTCATTTACTTACAATAAATCTTGCTAGATCCTCTTAGAAATAAAAATACAGTCTCCAACCTTTTTAAATATTTCTTAGGGTAAATAAAATACAATGTTACTGAAATGTGTGCCCAAATTTTCTAATAATATGTCACCTTTCAGTGAAATTTCAATAGGTGCAACCCAGGAAGGAGGCAAGTCAAAATCAGATCCCTCATCATCATTCTGAGAGAAACAAAAGCAAACAATGTCACAGCTACACACATGACTTTAAAAAAGAAATAATTAATGCTAATGGTAGAAACATTTTAATGTTAAGGAGGCTCAAAACAGTTTACAGCACAGATTATGATGGGTTGTTCTTGATCACTTGATTCTGCAGTCATGGTATCAGAAACTGCTCAATCATTGGTGAACACATTGTTATCATTTTCATGACCATTAGGTTACTCTAGCAACAGTATGACCTGCTAAAAACAACCATTGAAACTGTTTTGAGCTACCTTGTACTTCTCTCCTTGTCTTATCTCTCTGGCCTTTTACTTTGAGAGAATTCCATCTACAAAACAGATTTGCAGTAGTATCCAAGTCTATGTACTGTATGGTACATACTAGTTTTGCAACACATTCATTGTGGTTTACCAGGGAATATACCATGGGTCACCTTTATTTTTATCAGAATACACACAAGGCATTAGACAAGTGTTTATACCAAGAAAATATAAGTGACAAGTGCGACATTCCATGGTATACACTAATACTGCTACAGAGCATTGCCTGACTATTTTATACCACGCCATGCCATTGCCAGTGATTGTGATGGCCACTGTTTTTTTCTCAGAAAAGACAGTGGCCAACACAATCAATGCAATATACATGCAAAGCATGAAGGGAAGGTTTAATGTAGCACTGTTGAATATACAACTGCTTGAACCTGATTGGCTGTATTCTGTATGGCATGGTATAAAAATCTAGTGTATCACTCATCTAATCAGCCAATCAGTCATGGTATTGATATTCACCTCTTCATCATCTAAATCAAGAGGGTCAGCTTCATCCACAGATGGGATCATCAGCAAGGGTTTATCTGTGGTAGAAAACATGAACTCCCACTTGGATGCATCACCCAGGTCATACATAAGGTCCTGTGATGGAAATGGAATCAAGAGTCAATTTGCAAAAAAACATGCAATGACCAAAGATGTTAAAACATGACAAAATGACTAGCAATCAGGGGATGGTACAAAATGATAACACCTACTGCCCTGCTTCTGGGGATCATTCTGAACTGTGACCCCACTCAAGATAAAATGCATACAGTTGAACCTGCTATACATGACCACCCAAAATTTGAAGTCTAGGTGGTCACTTAAAAGAGGTGGACGCCTACGAAATTTTGCCTTATTAGTATATGCTAACCACTAAGACTTACCCATGTTTTAAATGTTTTATTCATGTCAAAAGTCAATTTCAAGAAAAAACTGGTACTTCCAATTGAGAAATTTCCATCTCGCACTTCCCAAGAAAATATGCGATGATGTTACAACACTTAAGTAATATCCAATGTTTGTTCTATTATCTGTCAAGTGCTCACTTACAAGAGGTTAAAAACAAACAACTTCAAGCTCTGAAAGTGGTTCCAAATATAGTGATCTGACTTGGAAAACTGGTCATTAAGAAGGGAAGCCGGTCGTTTCGCATACAAGTCAATTCACATACATTGAGGTCGTTTCGCCGACACGAGCTTGGTCGATTCGCATACAACGAAGTCGATTCGCCTACATTGAAAAAACAAACGTTCTCGTAAACACTCTAACAGGATTTTTATACAGCTATAGGACAGAGAAATAACTTAACCTCAACCCGCGGCGATATGCGCGTGTTGTTATTATGTATCATGCGTTATTTTTGTTTGGCACAGTGAACGCGTTGACAGTGCGTAGACTAAGTTCAAGTTTAATTCGTCATTCACTATGTCTAGAAGAATTTTGTTATGTTGTTTATATGCTTTTTGCAGTTTGATACTGTAAATGTTCGGCTAGATTGCAGAATACCCGGCGCACAAAATATCTAACATAAAAAACGTGCTCCCGCAGTGCCGCAGTCGTGTTGTAATGCTGCTTGGCCCGCCTGCAGTCCAAAAGTCTCTGTATTAATAAATTGTCTTTGCCATAACTGGTCAGCTACTTTGATGATACATCAGACTTTGGATTTCAGCTGATGACTTTGATGGTGTTGTTGAGTGTTGAAGTTATTTGTTATTCTTATAAATAAGAATTGAGAAAAATAAAAACTATTTTAATCAACTGAGGATTGTTCTTACTACGTTCTTAACATTTTGGTTAATCTCAACCTCAACCTTCTTATAAGAAAGCTTCTTATTAGAAAAAGAGTGTACTTTCTTTAATCTGAGATTAAAAACCGAGCACAAGACGCAGGTGATTTTGAATTCCGAGTGACGCCAACTGAGTACGAGAAATTGTTTAGGTTTCTGTGACCAGGTTAGGCTCGGTGTTGTTATGTAAACAACAGACAAATATATTTCCAAACACAAACAAATTTATTAACACAAAAGAAAAAAGGGTGAAAGCAACAAGGCACTGAAGACAAGCTTGCTTGACCAAACTAGAGTATTCTAAGGCTTCTGAGCTGTGAAGTCTGCTAAGACTTGAATGCAACTGAACTAATTCTAGCTTGAAACTACTGATATACCTACATGCTTGGAGACTGGGCTACATCCTGTTACTAAAGG
>Ga0126337_10002918_pt1 | contig 11035 bp, 6 predicted proteins | sample DipCmetagenome_FD_92527 | JGI IMG/M metagenome (GOLD analysis project Ga0126337, IMG submission 92527) | Coral microbial communities from La Bocana,Puerto Morelos, Mexico - Diploria C A metagenome | ecosystem: Host-associated > Invertebrates > Cnidaria > Coral | place: La Bocana,Puerto Morelos... | reverse complement strand
CCGCGGAATTTGTCCGAAGCGTTTAAAGGGTCGTTGCCCGACTTAAACTTATGTCAACATGCTGAGGTGCTGGCATTTTGGAACCCAGACCTTAGCTTTCTGAACTAAGAAAGACACGAAGTTCAGGGGAACTCTAGCGATTGTAGCCAAATTCTGGCTATGTTGGGCACACAGCACATGCTTTGTCCAAAACAATAAATGCTGCTGGATTAACAATGGACTCCTTTTGGGACTGACATGTAATATATCAAAAACGAGTGACAGTGTTTCATCGGGATATCCAAACACCGAGAAGAGAGTTGAAAATACGACGCGTAGCGAAGTATTTTTGAAGAAATTCGAGGTGTTTGGATAGTCGATGAAACACTGTCTCAAGTGTTTGATATATCTTCTCAATCGGAACAAAAACTAAAGACTAAACAGAAGTAAAATCGTCAAAATCTATGCTAATTAGAACCAGATGTCCAAATCCTTCTTCACGGTTGTGATTTCCCTTGTTTTAACTTGATGAATTGTTAATGTGCGTGAGAGGTATTGTTCAACCTTTTTTTGTCTTCAAATTTGAATTTATGTTCACAAATTCAATTAATTTTCAAACGAGTTTTAAAATTTGTCGGCATTTTCTCGAGGCTGGAACATATTCTAAAATTATGGCTTTGCTATGATCGTGTGGAATAAAAAGCTGAGTTTATCATAAATTCAGTTCATTTTTTGAGCAATTGTTTCGATTAAAAAGAGCTTTCATTGTTTGCCGGGTTCCCAAGAGTGATTCACGCCATCAGTCATGCGCAAAACAGATAAACTCTGGGGTCGAGAATTGAGTGATGGTTTTGGCATTTCCAATGTTCCCGCGACCAAGACTCGGTAACTCATGACTGCTATAGCGAGGGCGTCCCCAATATTATTTCTTTCGAAGACTAAGGTGTTTTGAATTCCTGGCGACATGAATTCGGGCAGAGGTATTACAGAGGTTCATTTCTCATTACGGAAAGCCGATTAATTCTAAATGAAATTGTCCATTTAATGAAGAGAAAAAAATGCATTAGTCTTCAATGCCATGCGAAAATATTAAAAAATTAAATCTAGTTTGTGAAATGTGAAGTCTGGTTATTGAAAGCCCTTTGGACTAATGGTGAATCAGATGCTATGAATTGCTGGCTACAAATTTCCCTTCCCATTTATCCTACATGGTTTTTCCTTATAGTTAATATTATTTAGCTCTCTATGCGTGGTTAAGTAAAAGCTTTTCTTTGGCAAATTCGTCCTAGAATTTGACATTTTCCCTAAGACGTTATTACATTTATAAGTTATCACGAGATATTAATAATCCGACTTAAACCTGAAGATTGCGACATTATGGCATCCGTTAATCGAGAATAAAAAAATTAACTCAGTGAAAATAGCTGGTAGTCGCTATATACAGCCTTGAAAGTTTCTCGAGTGTAAAATGCATTGCCCTACAAAAAAAAATGACTCCTTTGATGAGCGCGAAGCAGGAAGTTCTTTTAGTGTTTGTGTGATTGCGCTTTTTGTAAAGTTAGTGACCGCCTTTTTTTATTCAAACCTTTACGTGAGAAATTAAGCGTAAAACTTGTTTATTTCTTTCTGGAGGACATCTCGGTGACAATACAGAAGATGACCTTGTCTGTTTGACGTACAAGACAAGGGCAATGACGCATTTGTGTTCAATTACGAATAGGTATTAATACTGGTAAAGTAAATTATGTCGTGTCTTAATAAGCAGTTGTCAAAAAATATGTCCACGATGGTTTTTCAAAGATACGTTAAAGTTTCAGCGAACCTTGTAACTTCCTCTGGCAGTTAAGTGGGTTTTTGTCATACAGCTTTTTCACCGAAACCTTGTAACTTCCTCTGGCAGTTAAGTGGGTTTTTGTCATACAGCTTTTTCACCGAAACCTTGTAACTTCCTCTGGCAGTTAAGTGGGTTTTTGTCATGCAACTTTGGACAGGGTTTTGTTTTAATAAAAACTCGTGCAATTCCCTTTTTTCATGCCGGTCTTTTGTTTATTACGAACAGATGGTTTCACAAGGCTTCGGAACACTTTTAATCTGTCAACATGCTAATTTTAATTCTTTTCCCCTCTTGGTTAAATCACTGGCCCCGGGCCATTTTCTTGTTAGCCAATATTGATTAGGATTCTGTGAATTGTGTTTTCGTTAAGTTGTTAACTAGCGGATTAATTTGTGATACGTCTCGATGTCTACGGAAGGTTTTTCGTTTTTTTTATGAAATGAAAATTCCAAATTTAAGGCAGAACTTAAATTTTCACTTAAAGAGCTAAGGGTATATCTGGCGCCTCATAACACTTAAATTAACTGTATCTTTTTTATATATAAATTTAGTATTCTTGGCTTCAATATAAAAAATTAATGTTTTTGAAACATACACAGGTTTTTAGCGTTTTGTGAGCGGGGAAACAGTTTCCAGACCGAAGTACCTGAATTTCCGAATTTCTGCAGAGTAAAAGTTCATAAAACAAATTTTAGGCATTCCCTGGGTAGCGACCTTACGTGAGAGATTGTACCCTTAATTCAATGATCAGCAGGTTGTTAGAATATTTAATTATCAACGCCGGCTCCATTATGTCAGTTTTGGAGGTGGGTGGTTTTTGCAGCATAATGTAACAAATATTTGTAAAGGCATTAATATTTCAGCAGATCTGGATAAATGGCAAGCTAATGATTGGGAAAGAAATAATTGAAAACACCAGGCCATGTTGTTTCAAATTGTTATCGTGTTGTTTCAGTTGGACGACCTTTCAACCATTTCTTTCTTTATACAATCTTATTTATGCAGGGATTATGCAGTGAGTTAAAACACGTTTGGACAAAAATGGATGAAGACGAATAACATCAAACCTTTCATAACCTTGCAAGCTTTCATAAGTAGACCTTTCTTTGCCGGTTTTTCAGTCGCAAAACTCGATGTTTGGTGGTAAATTAAGACCAGGTCCCTTAGTTGACGATTTTCTGTATGCTCATCGTAGTGGGGGTCTGGGTTTGAACAATAGTTTTGTGGGGCTGACGTTTGCAAGCCTAAAGCAAGGAAATGTGGAGACTTCTGGGCCGGGTTCGAACCTAGGCCGGGGTCATTACAAGTGTTGTTTTTTGGGGTAAGAGATCTTACAAGGGTACTGGCGAAATGTAGCATACACCTGAAAAATTGCCGTAGTTGGGGGACCTGTAGCAGTCGCTTCCAAGTCACTGGTGATTCGAAACCTTTCGAACTACACTTCAGAAAAAGAATTGTTAACTTCGCTTTCTCAAGTTATTTCTAGCGGGAACGTGTCCTTTGACCACGCCATCTTCACAAGAATCAAGCCAGGTTAAACAGTTTTTATCTGCTTAATAATCAATTCAAAAGTCGACCTCTGTCCGTCTTTGATAGACGTTGCGATGAAGGAAACAAAAATAAAAACGTAACACTATATCCTCGAATTCTCGATGCAATTTTCGCTTGTGTTTGTTATTCTTAATTTTATCTTTTTAATTATTTTTATTCTATATATTCATTTATTTTATCAGTTGTACTTTTAAGTCTTCGTGTGGTTGTAAAATAATATCGTGTGGGTCGGGACAGATAATGCTTAATTCATTTTCTCGAATATGTGTATTTAGGTTTTGTTTTGTCTTTTCCTCTTGTTTTTGAGATTCTAGAAATGAGATAAGGAAAACTCATTTGCCTTTGAAGAAATGTTTGATTTTGTTTTTGATACTTATCTGTGAGTGATGAAGTCAGATGTTGCAAAAAAAGGTCCCTTTAAAATGTTAACCTTCATTAACATGTTCGTTAGCGTTTTTGACAACGTTCTGTAAACTCAATAAGAGCTCTGTTTTAGTTTCTTAGTCGGTTTACACAATTTTACCATCCGTTTGTTTTTAAGGTCCTCATAAATTTAATTTTGGTTATCACTTTTGAATATGCCTGTTAAAATGGATTTATAGTAAGTTGTGATCCCAAACAATCTTTTTTTTTCTACAAGAAGTTTGTAATTTCTTAGTGTTTTCGAAGCGTGTGTGAGCTTTGATGTATTTTAATTTTGAAATATGTTTTCATTTTACAAACTGACATGTTGTTTTAAAAGGACAATTCCCCATTAGTGCTTTGTTTGTATAAGAGTTTTATTCAGATTAATTCGTATGAAGAGGTATGGCGTATTAAGGGTACTTTATTCTACGTTGAAGGTTTTCTTGTTTGTAACAGAAATCACACTTTTCTGATGAATATTTTTCAATTGTTTTAAAAAGTGATTTCGAGGCTGTTAGCTATATAGTTTAATTTTCCTGCTTTGTTTTGCCGGGTGAAAACCGAGTAAAAAATGAACCAACTGAGATAGAGATGAGTAGAGATTTGATCTTAGAGTTGTATACTACTTCAGAAAACCAGATTTTCATGTCCGACACAAGTTTGTTATCGTAAAGCGAACAACGCTCTATTAAGCATGCGCGAAATATGTTGTGAAGTTTCGGTTGATTTAATTAATGAAATCAAAGTGATTCCAACATCCTCTGAAACCGTACCGGTTCTTTAACTTTCGATATTCCTCCTCAAGGGCTTAAACCGCTGGCATTCACAACAAAATTGGTTTGGACGACACTGAAAATGTGGTCTTCTAAAGCCCATCTTCTTATAATCAGCTGTCCCAATATTTGCTTTACGCAACCGTCCTTCTTTGCGGCCGAAAGTTTGGACGAAAATTTGGCTAATCTTGCCTGCTTGGGTCATCCATCGAAGCATTTGTCCCGTTTAAAACTGTAGCTGCTAAAAGGTTGCTTAAAAACACCATATGGTCTTAAATTAATATACGAGTAAACCATTATTTGTTGACTCTGTGTACTGACTTAGTACTTGCTAGTTATCCTAAGACTCCACATTCTAGAAGCGCGGTACCATTTCGTGGGAACAACTGCGTTATCAAGCGCGGGAAAACCGTTCACCACATACGATGCGATTACGACTCTTGATTTTGTACCCAATTGGCCGAGAAAAAAACGCCTCTAAACTACATTAGCGAGTTGATTTTTCTAAATGATTTTTTAAAGCAGCTGAATACGAACCAGTAAAAAAGCCCTCCGCATTGCAATTGCTAAATTGCTGAGGGCTATGGAAAGTCAGTGAATGAATTTGTTTGTTATGTGTTTTTGAGTGACAAGCGTAAGCAGTTTTCATGTAAGAAAAAAAAATCCAAGATAAACATGTTGTAGAAGGACTGGCGATTGGTTTTGGATAAATCGAAAATCAGGTGCAAGACATTTGTCCGCAGTTAACAATTTTGCCTTTAAATCATGAGTTATTAGCCAGGATTAAAAGTGCGCTAAGTATGGTCAAACGACACGATCTCCTGCGACCATTTGATGATTTTCTGCCGCTTGCAGGGCCTAAACGTGTGGTTTTAAGACAAGCTGGAAGCGATTACCAACGTTATATCAGATACAAGACTCATGCATTTTCTCTAATGGCTTTTGCCATTAGAAATTGATTGTTCCAAACAGACACGTGCGTCATCACTTGTAAATGACAGTTGAAGGCATGAAGTAAATGGCACAACGTTTCATGAGGAATTAAATTTCTTCAAAACGCTTTTTGGCGATCGACTAAGGGCGAGACTTATGTCGGTCGGCTAGCTTCCCATTGCGCTCACCATTGTAAACCCACTTCATGCCTCCTTGAGAGTTGCAAAAAGAGCTCTTGCGGGGAAATAAAGCGAAATATATTTTGCTTCAAATATCGAACACATCTGTCAAAGTGGCGGAGAGGGAAAACCTAAGCTAAAATCATTAGATTAAATATTTTGGTGTGAATTTTTAGCATTTTACGTCGATTTAAAAGAAATTATTTCAATCTTTCATGAACATTAAAAGGTCTGACCGCCAGTCTAACGATATTACTGAAGGTGAACACAAGAAAGAGCTTTTTAATTCAAGGTAAAGATTGCACGAAAAGCTGACGTCAGGCGTGTAAACGACTCATGAATTACTTGATCACCAATTTCCCAATTTTTGTCTTTTTAATCATTTCCTGATTTCGTTTCTGGTACTAAATAATAATAAACAAATTTTAGCTGCGGTTTTGCCGCACTGCTACTCCCAATTCGCTGTCTTCTTTTAGGGGAATTAAATTTTATTTGCGTTCGTTTCAATTTCCAATTTGGAATCACCCGTGGCGTGGAAGCTTAATCAGTAAAAGCGCCAACTAAATTGCGTAATTTCTTCATTTGTTTGAAGATCCCGAGCCAACCGGGAGGTGGAGAATTGGCGCTTTGTCATGGTCAAGCTGTGGTCAGCTTTGTTCAACAAAACACATCTACTTAGTTTCGTTCCTGTTAAGGGATAGATGAGAGAGAAGTTGGCGTCGCGGTTCTGAGAGATTTCGTCTCGTTCACGACACATGAGCAACCAGATGGCACCACATAAGAGCATGCGCAAACGCCAGCCCACTCGACGCATGTGCGTCAGAGCAAAGGGTCGGAAACGCTGTCTCATTGAACGCGTCAGAACGTGGCTGTCATCATTCGTGGAAAAAAAACCTTTCTTTAACAAAAGGCTTGTAATCATGTCCTGCCTTTGCCGACTCGTATCAACCCTAAGGCATCGACCACGATAAGCAGAAAATAAATTGTCTCTTTTTTTCCTTCCTTCTTATATTGTTCCTCTGTTTTACCCGTGAAGGACTCATTGTTTGGCTAGTTCCGTACCTAGTGTTATCATTAAAATAAACCAAAATGTGGAAATACGCCGCCAAGCTTATTTTTATTGATGACCCAGAAGCTATGAAGTGCATTCAAATGCTTTCCTGTTCACTGAAGGCAGGTGGCACACTTTCAGCAGCGCGTGCGCATTCAATCCCAGCGTTGTTTATAGTATTGTACGGCTTCTGAATAACGAGAAATATTTTTTTTTTAACAACCTCAGGGGGAAACACTGAGCTTAAAGGAGATTGCGAAGGGTGATCTTCTCGCTCGCTTCGAACCAGTTGGGTCGCACTTTATCAAAGTTCCCGGCCATTTTACGATCCTCATAGATCCAGTATACTTTATTGTTTAATGCCCAAGAACTAACTGGCTTTCACGCATTGGGCACGAAGTGCAGATTTACTTTTTCGCAAGACTGGACCGCAATTAATGGTGCGTGTTATTGACAGTTCGCACAAGAAGTTCGAGCACTGGAGAAGTGCGAGGCCTGGGCAAATTGTCTGAGAACTTACAAAGTGTTAAGAGTCGCTCTGTTGAACTCTTTAACAAGCTATAATGCTGCGCGGGCCACTGGTAATGTGGAAAATAGGTCTTTGTGCCGTATAATTCATTTTTATTCGCGTGGTGTATTATTCCAGAGAAAAGAAGGGGAAATCTGATGCTTTTCCAGACGCGCAAAGCAATAAAGATGAAAAAGGCAGGCCAATAACTTATGTTACGGCCATGTCGTTGAAGGACATTCGTTTGTCTTCTCCAGAGGACCCGCGTGCCAATGAAAAGGTCGTGATCAATGTTGGTGGAATACGGCACGAGACGTACACGGGTACTCTTAAAAATATCCCTGATACAAGATTGTACTGGATCACAGAAAACAAAACCCAGCTGCCGGAATACGACCCCAATACGAACGAGTATTTCTTCGACCGCCATCCGACCGTGTTCGCGCAAATTTTGAATTTCTACCGCACCGGAAAACTTCACTGCCCCAATGATGTGTGTGGCCCGTTATTTGAAGAGGAGCTGGCGTTCTGGGGAATTGACGAGCTTCAAGTCGAATCATGCTGCTGGTTAAATTATAAAAAACATCGCGAAGCGCAAGCGAATTTGGATACGTTGGACGGCCATGATTCTGACAGAGATAGCCTCTCTGACATGGACATGACAGTGTACGGACTTGTCGCCGAAGGCATAAGGAATAGAAATCGCTCTTTATGGAAGAAATATCAACCTAAAATTTGGACCACATTCGAGGAGCCTTATTCATCGCGCTTGGCTCAGGTTAGTGACAAAGATATATATAAAAGAAAACATGATTGTAATTTACGCTTCATTTCGCCTGTGTATTGTCAATATTGTTTAATTTTACACGAATCGCTCATGAACTTCAGAACTCTGCTTGACGTACCTATGTGATACGTATTAAGCCGTGACCATTTTACTTATTTGAATATCATGGCTAGAATTAGAATCATTTAGTATTGTGTGAAAAATATTTTGACCAAGGTCAGTGTTATTTTGGTTTCCAAGTGACACTAGCGATAAACTCTTCGGAAGGCGCACGGTTTACCGCTAAGCATTATGCGTATATTTACACTCGGTAGCGACGGAACACGGCGTCTGATTAACAACCCAGTACTGCACAGTTTCTTTTTCATTTTCTCATTAATCGCAATGTGATACAAAACTGTGGTATGGTTTCTACGAAAAAAAAAACATTTTGCCGATTTACCCATCTAAGCGAAGCGTTGCCAGTTTGTCATTGTGCGATCCGCACAAAGGAGAGCTGAAAAGCGACGTCGCGATGTTTATGCTTAATCGTGCTCAAACAAACAATCTTAAACGCGGACACTTAGGTCGCTCCAGATTAAATCCTTCTGCAGAATTATCGCGTTGATATTTCCTCTGCTTTTTCGAGGATTTACGGATCAGTCGGAAGAAGTTATATTAATAAACAATATAAGTTTGCGACCACAGAATGAAACTGAGACCTGAATTTCACCCAAGGTTTGCGGCAGGTGGCTAGCGAGCACGAAAAAAGGAAATTAATTTCGAATTGAAGTTTTGCATGAAGTTTTACGGCGAATTTTCCAAAATGAAAGCTTCTCTGACAGCGTTTTATGTTTTAATGGAAAAATTAATGAAAATTTATGGTAAATTGGTGATTTTTTGACACAATAGTGAATTTACAGTGAAGTAAATTTACCACTGTCGCGTTCTTTATTCAGTGGTCGACAGTTGCTTGAATTTTTCCTTTTAAAGCCCACTATTTCTAAAGAAAAAATTGTTTTCTGTGCGTGGCAAAGTGACCGCAAAATTACCGATACTTAAAGATCTTTATTTCAATCTATTTTGAAAATCAATTTCTCTCTAACATTAAATATTGTTGTAAATACGATTTAAAACCGCTCGGGTCACGCATGCGTGCCACGTTGGTCATCAAAATACACGTTCGGTGAAACTTAATCTGAGTCATTCTTCGATCGTTTTAAGTCATAAACACACTGGGCTTGTATACAATGAATTGCTTAGCATTAAAGTAGCACTGTTGTAACAAAACAGAAAACTGAGTAACAGCGCTCGATCGGCCTACGCAATTTTAATATTCGAAGGAAAAAATTTGAAGGTTGTGTTCCGTAGCTTAATAAAAACTGGACTCAAATGAAGGAAATAATAAAATCTAAGCAGCGAGCAGATGTATATACTCTTTCTGTTGCGCATGTAATTAAATTTGTGGATTTTAGTTTTTTATTCCAAAACGTCGTCTAGTAGTGAACTGTGAAATGTTTTATTTCCTATCTTTTAAATTTCGCTAGGTTAAGCATTTGGCGGAAGTAGACTACACCATCATTTCGCGAACCTTCTTGTTGCCAAAAAAAAATGAAAGATTGTGAAATGTCTGCTTCGGCAATAGACATCGAGAAATAGACACAATATGTCGACGTAAACATGCGCGTGCTTGGCCGACAAAACTTCGTCATCTGATGATCATCAAACCTCTTTCTCTTCACATTGATTCGTTACATTTTGTTAATGGTCTTGGTTGTTGGGTGTATTTTTTTCATCTGACTTAGAAAAGATAAAAAGTTTAAATTATGCCGTTGTGTTGTATAGATTCTTTGGTGACCCTTTCAGGCACTTGTCTCGTATTGTCTAGGAAACCCTCCAATAGCGGCTTGTTAATAATGATCGATTTGATTAAGCAGAGCACTAGTCAAAGTAGAAATGACTTCATATCCCGCAGATTTTCGTTACTGCTAATTGTCTACAATTAGATTTAAACTATTAAGAAATTAAAACTTTGGGCCTAATTATACCTGAGAAAAACGATTGCAAAGTCGAACGCAGCCACTCGGAAGTTAAGACTTAGCCTGCAGTCTGGCCGGAGAGGCAAAATTTTGCTCATTACGGGCTTAGCCCCTATTTACTTTATTCATTTATTTAATAGGTACATGGAGTGCCTGATCAGTTTTAGAGTCATTATGTAAGCTTAAAAAGCCGCAAGTTAGTTTGTAAATTCAATTTTAAAGGACTGATTTTGCTTTAAATGCAACTCCCGTGAAATACTCTCACTTTCGCGTCTCTATGGATTAAATCCAAAAACGGCGAGCGATGAAAAAGGGGAAAGAATTCCCTTTAAAGCGATGACACTAGGGAGATTCTAGCTTTTACTCACAACGTCTTCACAGGTTGCCCACAAACCCCGAATAATTGTAAGGTATAAATTTATTATTCATTGTCGAACCAGATGCGTCACATCAGTTAAGCTCAAATAACACCGGCAAAACAACTAAAAATAGCCCATGACATTCGCACTTGATACGACCGGTCTGACTGGTTATTTACAATCCTATTTGTCATGCGTATCGCAAGCTAAGTAAAATTATTGATCCCTGATCGCAAAACGAACATCTACTTCCGGAGAACTGCACGTACTTTGTCTTTCAAAGGAAGGTCGTAACAGTTTCTGGGAAAATCGTGACATCAGCTTGCAGAAATAAATACGTCGTTTCAAAGAGAAACTGTTGTGGGTAAAAACGGGGGAAACATGTACGGCTGTCCAAAAACTAAACCCGCACGTGTAGCCGTGGGACTCAGCCCAAGCGAGGTCTGAAGCCCCGTCCACGATAAGCCAGTGAATTTTGAAAAATTAGAATTGATTCTGAAAACGCATCAAGTGTTTTCCTCCATATTACACCGGCGACATTTGAAAACCCAACCATCCCAGGTGATTTTCGGATTTGTGGTTGAGGAAAACTCGGTCAGGAAAATCGCAATATTATCGTAATGTCGTCGTTTTTGAAAAGTTCCGTTTTGAAATGTTT
>Ga0126337_10002916_pt1 | contig 11036 bp, 14 predicted proteins | sample DipCmetagenome_FD_92527 | JGI IMG/M metagenome (GOLD analysis project Ga0126337, IMG submission 92527) | Coral microbial communities from La Bocana,Puerto Morelos, Mexico - Diploria C A metagenome | ecosystem: Host-associated > Invertebrates > Cnidaria > Coral | place: La Bocana,Puerto Morelos... | reverse complement strand
TTCAATCGCAATCGGTCATTACGTCATTAGGTCATTACAACTGACCAATCAGGTGCCTTTCCTAAAATAGCCTCACAGTTTGACTACGTGCTAAAATTAGATTGAAAAAGATTATCATTGGAAAGAGGCCAATGTACGGGGGATGTGTTCTCTTACCTCATGGTCTCTTGGTTCGACAAAGGAGAACGCATACTGATCGTGTCGCTTATTCCGAAATCACTCTCGCGGGTATTGTGCACCAGTGCCGCGGGTATCGTTCGTGATGCCATGCGATGTCAGCGTTTGGGCGCCATTTTGAACTGGCTATGTGGCACATATACCCTCGATCTCATGTGCTAAAACACATGCAGTGAAATGATCGCTCGCCATGGAAAGATTGCAGCTAGTTATCGCATCATATTTTCACTTTTTTCGCAGTTTTCCAAAAGGTAAATGAAGTTTTGTTGATTTATTCGAATTTTTACTAGCAAATGTGGCCAAACTACGTATGAGAATATCAGAAAGCTGTGTAGCTGTGTTGTGTTTTCCATGAAACAGATACTGCAATTCGTCCCTGCTACGACAGCAAGTTGTGATGTGTCAATTCAGTTGCTTTTCTCAGGAGATTTAACTTCTCTGTGCACTCATACTTGTGCCTATGGTCGTATCGATCGAGGCTCGGCTCCTTTCTCGGACACGCACAACGGAAACTGAGCCTAGAATCGATTGCACTAATGTTGTAACGCCAGTTCAGGCTCGCTTTCCAACGCTGTATCAAGTCCGGATCTTCGTTACCCAGAGGAGCGCGATCGCCTTTCCCGAACAGTGGCTGGAAATCGATTATCTTGCTATGCAACTCATTCATGCATCGAGAATAAGACAATATGAACGGGCGCTATGAATCTCTCTTTCTAGTTTTTGTGAGGAAGTCGAAAATATCGTCATTTCGGCGTTACTGCCTTCTTCAGGGTGGAAGATTACATTCTTACAGTAAAGGGTAGAACGCTTTGAATACATTGTTGGTTATTTTTTAGTGATTTCATCCGCTATTTTGTCTTTCACAAAATAACGTTAAACTCGCCTGTGGATCACAAAGAGCTTGTTCACACTAGCGACGGAATCGGAAGTGGAGTCGGAATGGGAAGCGCAAGGAACGCTACGATCCAGTGTAAATCAAAAAGTGGAATCGTAGTCAGAAGGATCAGAAGAGTTTCTTTTTCTTCCGATTCCGCTTCCGCTTCCTTCGTGCCGATTCACACTAGATCAGAACTTTCTTCCGATTCCGACTTGGCTTACGTCTCCGCTTCGGTCGCTTCCGTCGCTAGTGTGAACCAGCCCTAAGCGAAGAGTAAGGGTCCCCATGCTGTCTTTTTTATTTTAGTATTCGTAGACCCCGTCCACATTCTGCCAGAGAAATTTTAAACCGGAGGTTACGCTTAAAAAACGCATCAAATGTTTTCCGTTCAGACTTAAAACGCAACAATCACAGGCCATTTTGGATTTGTGTCCGAGAAAAACACTCGGTCAGAGAAATCACATGGCTGTCGTGAGGCCGTCGTTTTCAAAAGGCTCTGTTTACAATTGTTTTCTGTCCTCATGATAACGAAAGGCCTTTATTAAATTCCTTCCGATTGAAGAGCCTCTTTGAAAAGCTCCGTTTTCTTGACGGATTAGCGTGGACGATAGGCATAAACGGAGAAAGAAAGCTGCGTTTTCACGATTCCTCCCGGACGGTACCATAATGGGGTTCTAATGGCGATGGACAGTTTTTCATTCCCTCTTGTAACTCGTACCCAGTGTTTTTTCTCTTTTAGTCTCATCTTGGGAATGAGACTCGGAACGGAAGATGATAAACATTGTTTATAGTAACTAAAAGGCGTTTCGCGTTTCAAAGTTAAATTAGGCGTCGCCTCACCTTCGAAACGATTCTTTCCGCCCAAAGGAGGTATAGAAAGAACGAAGACAATTTTCAAGCTGACGATATCAAAATAGCTACCGAATTCAATTTACAAACGTGATCTCATTTACTAATATATTCTGAGGAATGATCGAGTTATGAAAGCCGCATTAAAGTTTTTAAAATATATTTATTGTTCGAAGACGGCCTGCACCTGAAAGCTGTCCGAGTCATTGTCAACAGACGGTGTTGCGCTTAAAAGAACTTCTTCAATATCATCTTATTCGTCTCCTTGTTCCTTCCCCAGTACCCAGCGATAAAACCGGACGGGTAACATCAACAGTTGGACGATCCAGTCAAACAGTGGAGCGCAGCAAGGAGAACAACATTTGGCTGAAAACGAAGAGTGACAGATAATATGTAAATTAGAAATAAAGTGAAGGACTGAACTGGACCTTTATCTTTTGATGGCTTATGTTTGCAGCTGATTTCATTCCGTCGAGACTGAATACATCAATTGACGTGAATAACTGGCCTTATTCTAACATTTTCAGTACTTTTTTATGCCTTGAGGGTTTCAGCATAGATAATTTTGAAAACTTAATTAATCGAGGGAGGCGTTTTCTAGGGAAAATAAAGCTTTTAAACACTACGCTTAAATAAAAAAGATCTTAATAAGCACACCACAACAATTTCGGTAACCTACGCCGAGGTGACAAACGCGCATTATACATTGGCACCTCTTAGACTTCTTATCCTTGTTCTTTAAACTAAATATTCCACAATAAAGGACCAAATTCTTGTTATTTAGCTATTTATATTTTCTTGTTATATTCTTGTTTTATATTTTGAGCAACGTGAGCCACGACTTCTACTAATTTTTCGCATATCTATTGAAAATTGAGCGCTTTGGTACATTTAGTTAGTCTGAGTAAGTTTTTCCATCGACGGGCGCACTGATCGATCGCAATCAGATCTAGATTCTGGTGAAATTTGATGTTGAACTATAAATTACTTCATCAGGCACCTTGACATGCGGTCGTCCTTTTTGTCACTGCATAATCTTTCCACTAGGGAGCAACGCTTTTGTATTCAGCTACTGAGCTTCTTTTTGACCGCCCAAAAAACGACAATTGATTTCTAGTGTACATGTCTCTGCATGTAAAACTATATATTTAGAAGGAGCATTCAAATTAATATGAAATTTAAAAACATTAAAAAAAAAACGTGATTTCATCTGGACCTTTAAAACACTTCAGATGAAGGCGGTTCAGAGTTTACTTTGTTAGGGCGTGTAGCTTAAGATATTAGCTTTAAAAACAGAGTAGAATGGATATCAGGTCTATCCCAAATGATAAGTTCATTTTAACGTACCAGGAAGCAGTATAAGCCACACAAGACAAGCTATAAGTGCGAGGAGAAAGACAAATGGAAATAGGATAAAACCAAAGCAACAACGAAAACAAGCCAAACACTTCGCTCCACAACCCTTCGTCTCCTTGCTCTTTTTGCTCGAATCTTCCTCTTGACCCGACTCGACTTCTTGGTTGCCCACGAGTTGGGCCGATTCGCTATCTTTGTCTTTTCCTCCAGTTCCCATTTCCCGAGTTGAAGTAGAGAAAAGCGCTAGCCAACTAAAAGTTCAAAACAAAGCAACGTGTGTCAGTCAGCAAGCAGATGTTTGCACGCGCATGTTGATTTCCTCCCGGAATAATTTCCGAGCCGGTTGTCCACAAAAATAACTATTCATGATTGCCGAAGGGTTCTGATATTAGAGATAATGCTATTTGCATTATCGCTAGAGTCTTATTGGACAAGTCTTTGTCGACACGCTTGTGTTTTACACCTTAATGGCAAATTTACATTTCATAAGAATTCACCTTTTTGCCTCTCACGAATATCACGAATTTGATTCTAATTTCGCCATCTAAACGTTTCCGAATCGCAAACGTCGCGGGCAATACAAGGCGCGATGTTCTTCACCACAATATCAGTTTCTAAGGTCCGAAAGGCAGCATTTGAGTAGGCTCTATATGGCCAGCTAGAAGACCAGACACTAAAATAAGGTTGTCATTATTATGATTTTTTGATTCGCTCAGAGGCCGAAAGCTGGATGAGTTCTTCTTATTTTTACAGTTCTTCGTTTAAGAAGTATGCAGGGGAACTTTTGTCGACGAATGAAAACCACAAAATGAACGACTAAAATGTTTATTAAACCTTTCATATTCAATGATAGGTCTTACACACCTCTACCGCCAAGCCTCGCTGAGAACTGATGAGCATGTGAGAGCCAGAAAAGTGTCTGCAGGTGTTTTGAAAGAGCCCAATTTTTTAATACATTAGCAACATTGTTCTTGGAACCTTATCTCACACATCAAAACACGACAGATAAGAGAGTTTAACAAATCACTTTATTTTGACGTGCCGTCGCGTTAAAAGGTGAAAATAGAAAAACAATATCGGCACATCCTGCTAACGACAATTACTTTGAAAGACTTGTACTCTATAACGACTTCAATCTATATAGGCACCTGAGGGTTTTTAACCAATCAATGTACGATTTTTAACGATGAGAATTTGAGTTTGCTTGTGATCCATAATATTAGCCGTTGCAACAGACAATTTTTTGGCTTGACATTACTTTCACAGCACAATAACCAAAAAAAGAAAATAATTTGGACTCAGTGCAGTCACTGAATGGACAATTGTCTGATTTGTCATGATCATGCATGCACTAAATTGGGTTCTGAATTATTTTGTCACCAGGCAGAAAATTATTTTCGCTGCCGAGTTAATTCGGAGCTGTTGGAATAATAATATTCGTCTCTATCGACCTCTGGGTTAAGGAAAACTGTGCCGCTGGTTTTAGAGTTGTTTTGTCCACGCTGGGTTGCGCTAGGGTTTGATTCAAATTATTTTTGTCACCAGGTTTCGAAGCTGTTTTTGTCAGTGTAACTGACTTGCCTGTCTAAATGAGAATAAACTTACCTTCGTTGCTCGTTTGTTGCCCATTTGAAGTTAACGAAATTGTGACGTATTTTATTAGCAGCCAATTAAAACCCATTGTTTCTACAGTTAACAAAATCACTGCTCGTGGTCTCCCCCATGTACTCGGGCACTTGGGTTTTGGACGAGCGACGTGTCTAAACATTTTGCGTCGGTTCTCAAGCATCACTCGTCGGGCATTAAGTGTGAACCTCACTGCCAATATTTCAAAATCGTACTGTGATTGGTTAAAAACAAAGGCTTTCAGGTGGCCTAGGTTGAAGTCGTTGAACTGTTAAAACAATTCGGCCGAGTATGATAGTTCTTGTTAATGAGAAATAGTGAAGACTGTGAGTCATTAGGCTAGCAGTGCACAGCGCTAATGGCGGATTGAAGAGAACGCTATCAACAACTCCGAAGATTCTTCATCGTCGGAGACCCAGAGGCAATTAGTTGGCGCGGAACGAAATAAATCCGGGGAAAATTGAAGCGTCGAAAGCCAGATTTATTTACTCCCGCCCCAACTTACTGCCCCGGAGTCTCCAATCCTCCAAGGAAGAAGATTCTTGGGTCGATGGTATGACACATAAACACAGCTGAATGCAAGCGGAAAGGACGAGAAATAAGAGAACGGCGGAGGCTTAAAAGACAGTAAAGAGCTTAAGCTGTGACAAAGACGACCCCGAAGACAAAACCCGGTAAAAAAGGAATTTATATTCTATGTTCGAATTTCGCAATCGTCTACATCAGTTTAGAGCGCCGACTGGTCTCAGACCTTGTCGAGGTTAAAACTGTAACGCCAGCGTTCAATTTCAAATGAAAATACGGGAAAGTAGCCGTCGTCGTTCGCGTTCTCTAAAATACGCAGAACCTAGTTATTTCACGTCGTTGTCGTGCAGAGGACGCAAAGAAATGTACAAAGATTTTTAACGTTCGTGCACAGCCATCGTTCTACTCATCGAAAAATCTTTCGTTCTCGTTACTGTTGCCGTCGTGGTTTGCTTAAGCTCTCTAGTGACAGAGGACTTGAGAGAGAACTTTTGGATGCTGGACTGGGCTGGGGAGAGCGGACGTTCAAATGGAGAAAAAAACAGTCCTGCTGCAAGGCCTTCATACCTTTTTTTAGACAGTGTTCAACTTTATTCCCCTATGGGAGAATACAAGGAAATATCACTAAATGCTAAATAATTATTCAGAACAAGGCCCTCCTGTTGAAAATCCCATCTGGATAAAAGCAACGTCCATTTTACATCACTGGAGTTCAACCGAAAGATCGTCAAAACCCAGCGTACCAGGCCGGGAAAATCCCTGTGCATTACGATACTTCTTTAGTTCAGTCCTACAGTCAAACCAAGTGAAGCACACGCCTCAAGATTACAGAAATGAATTGATTATTTGAATATTGAACCTGCTAGCGCTCCAAGTATACGGCTAATGGGTCTAATGTTAAAAAATTCAATGTTTATGGATTTTTGAAATGACTAACGAGTTTAATATTCAAATAACCAATTCATTAACGAAATCTTGAGGAGTACGCTCCACTTGGTTCGACTGTAATAACATAATTTAGTTTATTCAATTAAAAATTGCAGATCTCGTTTGTTACTACAGTTTTTTTCCTGCAACTCGACGAACACAGCGGTGCAGCCGAGTTGTCCCCGTTCATCTGTTATGAGAAAATTGTAGCCACGTCGTACGGTCTCTATAAGAGAAAATGTGGCCGGGACGGTTCATGGAGGAAAAACGGACTGGTACCCAGTGGACTCTTCTGACACAATTACATCCGCGTCTCTTAAGAGAAGACTGGAGACAAGATACGGCGTCTAATTCCTTCTGATTATGTCTCAAGTTCCGCACATCGTTTCTTTATTTCGTCGCAGAGTTCTTCTCGGTTTATCGGTACCTGAAGGAAAAAAACAAAACAAATTAAAAGTCGAACTTGCACAGGGAGTAAAAGCGATGAATATATAATCTACATGTACCAGGACGTAAGAGATAGGAGGCAGTATGACCTAGTTAGTTAGGGTACTATACTTGATATTCAGAGACCGCGGGTTCAAATCCCGCTCTGATCATTTAGCTGGAGTTGTTTTTTGTCGTAAGACGTTAGTTTAGCTCCCCGATCATGCTTGTAAATAGCCAACTGGTCTGCCTGCCGCTAGTTGTTATATTCGAGCCTATTATGTTTGTTTAAAATATTTCTTTCTTTGAGTTAAAGTGGTATGCCTGTGAACTAGCTAAGTGTAGCTAAGCACATTCACCACTATAAACAACAACAACAACAACAAACAAACGAACGGCATCGATTAGTTATGTTACCTCTTCTCTAGAGCTCATGTCTCTAAGAGTTACGACACCTTTCGCAATCTCACTTTCGCCAATGACAACACAGAAAGGAACTCCATTTTCTTCGCAGAATTGAAACTGGTTCAGCATCTTTGGGTTCTTTTTGTAAAGTAATTCAGCCTGCCAAAAAGAGAGAAAACCAACACAAACTATCAATTAGAGCTGGAGTTAACTAACAAAAACAAAATTCACAAATATCTTTCCCTGAAATTCCATGTAAGTGACAAGAGAAACATATGTCGTGGGAACCAATTCGTCCTTACGTTACAACAAGCTACACGGGTTTAAACGAGAACTGAAAATGCTCTGGACGAAAATAACCTTTACCATAAATAAAATACCAACCGCAATATTAACTATTTACTTGCTTTAACGGGTATAATTCCGTTTGCATCTCCAATCAAACGAGCTAATTTAGCGCCCAGACAATTTGGGTTATGCTCACGTCGCTAGTAGCGAAAACCTAGCTTGATACAGTTTAGGAAAATGTCTGAACATTAATATCTTTAAATAGTTTTTACCTTAATTCCTGCCCCCCACAGAAGGCAGGCAAGTTTAAGGCGTTCATTTAAGAGATTTTTCTGGCCGGATGCCACTAACACCTGCGTCTTTGTGGTCCGCACTTTGCCCGCCGCCTGCAACATCAACAAACATGATACATTAAGTATCCCGAACTTCTTCACTAAGTAACACGCTGATGGGTAAAAAGTTACCATTATGGCAAAAGTAAGTAGAGTCTGTATACGAGCCAAGTGGCTCATCAGGCCGGAGCTTATCCCGGACCGAATTTTTCTCGCCCGCTTAGACTTTTCCCCGCCTCCATAAGGCCACCGCGCATCCTACCAACATTATAGTACACATGGAAATTGTATATTACCTCTGCTTTAGCTTCCAGAATGGAGAATATTCTCTCAATTCCTATGCTTACACCAACACAAGGAACCTCAAAAATAGACAAACATAAAATAAACGCAAACGCAAGATCTTTTAGCATACTCAAGTGTGACTGTCAAGTGTAAAGGTTTTGTAGTAAGCAGTGGTCAAAACACTTAAATGGTGATACACTTCTATTTGCTTTCAGTTTTACTGAATGGATAAACAGGTTAACTACAGTACTGAGCAAATCAGTATGTCAACACTAATATCAGCTACCGTGTATTTCTCGGTTTACATATCCTTGTCTTTTTATGGTTTATTATTATCTCTATGGTGGTTTTCTATCTTAGTAAACTGATATTTAAGGTTTCTTTTCATTTAACGGTACTTTTGTACGTGGACAAAATATTTCAAAATACCCTGACTGAGCTCCTCTGATGAGTCATTGTCGTGAATCAAGTATTAAATTCAGTGTTTCAGTAACTCTTACAGGTATTACTATATAAATATAGCAAATCTGATTGGGTCAGACTGTCAACACTTGCTTTGCTCTTCATAGGGTGAGCTCTGTTACTGGTTTGAAAATTCCACGACATACTGACAACCAAGGAGCGTAAACGTAGGAACACTTTTTTATCAATGTAAGCAGCGCCACACATTACTGCGCTTGGCAATGGTTGTATGGCTACTAACTTTGGTTCTGATTGGCCAGTCCATTGCGTTGTTTCTAATGTTTGCAATGAGCAGATGTAAGTTGTCTTCATTTTCAGTGTATCAGACGGTAAATAACCCTGCCTTACCTTTCTTTTCTTTGGGTCAAACATCCCGACAAGGTTGTCATAGCGACCACCGCCAGCCACTGACCCAACACCCACAGGCTCACCTGGTAAAATAGGAAACCAGTAAATAAAGAGATTTGTTTTAAAAATTTGAGATTCACAACTTCTGTTGTTCATTCAATGTAAATTCGATGTAAATACCTTTAGCAGCCTTCCCAAGATCAGGTTGTTCTCCTGTTAAGATTGCTTCATATATTACTCCTGTGTAATAATCCAATCCTCTGGCCAGACTCAAATCAAAAGACACCTGAAATACAAAAAGAAAGATTTATATTTTAAGGATCTTTGTGACCAAAATGTTCCCACAAACAGATTTTTTTAGAACTTGCCGAGGCGCAAAAATAACAAGGGGTCAGTTTTTATCGTTTTTGTTGTTGTGAAAATAGAGAAGATCAGTAAAGTAAGTGATATATGGAAAGATAAGAGGGGGTCACTGAGAATTAGCGAGATTAAACTTAAGTGAAGTTGACGCATATAGTAACAAACCCTGTAATTGCTCACATTTTTCCTTAGCGTGCACTTGGTGTATGGGTGGCATGAGGTTGCGACATGAATTGTCCTTTATGCGCAGTGAAAATGAATTCCTGAATGTAGTATTGACCGTTTGCTTGATGCTCTAACCTTATCTGTGATACCAAACAAGTCAACATATTGAAGAAGAAGTTTCATGTCATCTAATGCAGCTTTTGCACTCTTGTTGTTGCTAAGAGCTTCATCTGCTGTCAGACGTTCCACTAGTTCCATTCCTCCCTTAAGCTTCACATATTCTCCAATTTTATCTGCTGCACTTGGCTCCAAGCCCTTCTCTCCTACCATTTCTGCTTTGACCTCTTCCCAAGGAAGCTACAGCACAAGTAGAAATTCAGATATTGAAATGAATGTCCGGGAATGCTTTGTCAAACTGCATCAAGTAACGCTCAAAAAAGCATGACGACCATGTCAACAACAGTAACAGACTATAGTTGTTAACGTTTAAGGGCAATCTTTCTGCTTTTCAGGCTACAGATAACTTTTCTTCTAATCCGTCCTGGATAAATTTTGTTTTATACAACATTTCCTTAGAATGAAGCGTTTCTTATTTCTAAATCAATCCACCTTGTCTAATTTATCCACGGCTGAACAAATGGATCGAAACTTCTCTTCTGGCACTCCACAAACAGCAAACATACCATCGAGCAACTGACGATGATTAACCTGCAAGTTATCAATAAATGTCATAATCACATATATTAAGTGCATTTGCACTTGCAAACATTGCAATACAATATACTGACAAATGGAGTATGAAATATAAAACATTTGAATTCTGTCAAGTTGTCTGCTCTGAATTTTTTAACAGGACTACTGAACTTTGGACAATTATTGGACAAGATTGAGCAGAATATTAAGATTTGTCAGTGGCAAGCATTTTGATTATTTGCCTCAGACTTTGACAGTTTCCAATAAACTTAAGAAAGTACAATGCTTGAGCAGACATTTATTTGGCAATGTGCACATTTTATTTTCAGACCACGTGGTGGGCTTTCAGCTGACCAAAAGGAAGGAAAAAATGCATCAAATGATGAATTGTTTCAAAGGATTTACCTTTATTGTGAAGTCTCCAAGGTTTAAATCTGTTAATATTTCTGATACAATTTTGACACACTCGGCATCAGGAATCATGGCATCATACTGCCCAGCAATATCAATATCCTAAAGTAAAATATAGCAGTTTAATATACCTTCTAGTATTAATAATACAATATGTTTGACAGGTCCAACAGATACGTAGCCAACACACACTAGAAGTTATACAGTGCTTTTGAGTTGTACATGTATACCGTGAAATATCCCACCAGTCAAAACATACAAATATACAACTGCAGCTTTCCTGTATTCTGATTGGCTGTGCTTTCCATATCATGGCCATATAGTTACTAGAATACCATGCTTCTTAATGGTACACCATTGAGTATTCCATGAGTAACTTGTGTACTTTCTTGATATTCAGACTAATCTAAAGGCTCTGTGTATCACCATGGGGGTGGGGGGGGGGGGGGGGGGGGGGTCTGCCAGGGGGGGGCCGGCGCCGGGGGGGGGGGCCTGGGTGAAGAAAAGCCCCCCACCAGTACGTA
>Ga0126337_10002914_pt1 | contig 11040 bp, 6 predicted proteins | sample DipCmetagenome_FD_92527 | JGI IMG/M metagenome (GOLD analysis project Ga0126337, IMG submission 92527) | Coral microbial communities from La Bocana,Puerto Morelos, Mexico - Diploria C A metagenome | ecosystem: Host-associated > Invertebrates > Cnidaria > Coral | place: La Bocana,Puerto Morelos... | reverse complement strand
GTGGCCCAATAAAGAGAGAATCTGCACATCTTCTCTTGCTAAAAACACTGCCATTTCCTCGCCTTTCAGATAGTGAGAATCAAGTTGGTCTGGATTTTGATAGTTTTCATCCTGCCAGGTCTCCTCTGTAAAATTGGCTGTTGAAGAACTTTCAGACGTCGGCTTGGATGTAGAATTGATTTGCAGATTCTGGACATTTGATCCATCTGTGGAAATGCCAAAACGTCCTTATCAATGCTAATAATATCGATGACCAAAACCGGCGTTGAAATTGTTTTTGATATTCAAGCAAAACTTAAATGCAGTTGTAGTTTTGTTTTAGGACTTTTGTGGTGATTTCAACTTCTTTGAGTCATCTGTCCTCCGCGGAGGACAGATCAGTCTCATGACAGTCGAGACAGTCTCGAGAGAGACAGTCCCGTGGCCTAGTGGTTAGGGCGCTGGATTCGTAATCCCTAGGTCCCGAGTTCAAATCACACTGCCTACCACTATGGATTTGTGTTTGTTGGTCCCAAATTCAACTCCTCCTCGCTTGGTAAATTGCTAACTGGTCAGCCTTCCACCAGTTGGGATTTTTAACAATTTTATGTTTATTTACATTTTCTTTCCCCAATTAGTACAGTAGTACTTGAAATAAACAAAAATGATAATCTGGAATGGCGAATCCAAAATGGCAGCTATTTGGTTATCATGACGCATCAAACCGGGACAGATTCTATACAACGAGGTCCATCGGTGTAGAACTGGCTAGGGTAAATTCTCATTATCTCTGAATAGGGCATCAAGGAGAGTGATAAGTCATACGATTCAGCCAGTAAGTTATGTGAAATACTCCGGAGAGGTTTTGGGGTTAAAATGTTCTATTCGCCCAGTTGTTCGACCATGTAATGGAGTAGAAGTTTCAAAAGTACATTGACTTACTTGAATTGTGTAAATCTTTAACGAACGTCGTCAAGTTGTTGTTCTTGTTCCCTTCAAGTAAGACGTTTTTGAGTTCATTGTAGTTGCAGAAAATTGAAACTCTGTAATATTTAACATAGAAAAATAGAAACTGTGAAACTGTGAAGCTTTGTGTTATAGTGCTAACTTCTATTTTCTACTAGCCAGTTGATGGTCAGCAATGGATTGTATCCTGATTAATCAAGCAGCACAGAAAGAAAGCAAATAACGTTACTCCCCAGGCCTGAAGGCTAATTGCCTGCACCTTTACCTTCACCTTCACCTGTACCCCTGGCGCCAAGTTGGCGCATAGGGCCTCATTAATTGCCGCCTGCACCTAACATTACTAATTTCCATCGTTTTAACATCGATTGAAGTAGAGTTTACCACGCCTAGCCGATGTTGAAGTAAGTAACATCTATCTGTTACAAAAGGAATGTTCTTGACAAATTAGCGCACCAGAAATTTGATAGTATTTGTGTCACTAACAAAGTCTAAGACTAACAATATATTGTAACTGCCCGTACGAAAAACATGCGACCTGTAGCTGTGACCTTTGGCTTGGAGCGACTGTTTCCAACACGTGGAACATCGTCATATTCAAGGTCAAACTTTCTCAAGGTAATTTATTGCATTCTAACCCTAACCCTAACCCCTAAGAAACTAACCTTCAACAGTACAGTACATGCCGTCTTCTCGTGTCGCTTCTCGAAAGAGACGAATCATATCAATAATGCATCATAAACGAGCCAAGTATACACTGAAACAGTTCGGAAACCTATCAGCTATAATTCACAATGTCGGTTACTTAGCTCATCTGGTAGTTAATAAAGTAAAGAAACGTCAGCTCGTGGGCGTATTTACCCAAAGGTTATAGATTAGGTTTTACAATCGCACATTTTTTAAGTAAAGTATTCCTATAGCAGACTTGTGGAACAACTTTCAGGCACTGCTGCATGCAGCGACCAATTACCACAACTTTTATCTCCTTGAATCGAATTTAAAGCAACAGCAACAGCAAAATGCATACAGTGTTGTCTCGACACACCTTCTTGAAAAAGCTTTCGAAAACTAAAACGATACCAATACTCCCTGATAATCGTGAACATATCAAGAGGTTAAAATATAGCAAACAATTTAAATCGGTTTTACTTGAAAGAGGCCGAATATTGCCCTGATTGAAGCAAGGTGAAATGAATTTTGTGAACTGAATATTAACATAAGGATTTGTAGAAGTGCACTGATTGCTTGTGTCTAAGGGAATTTTTTTTAAAATTCGGAACGATATTTTATCTTTTTCTATAAAATTCATATTTTCGACTAGAGTATTTAAAGCAATACAATCGAAGGTGAGATTCATTTTTAACTAAATAAAGTTCACAAATAAAGCAGATTTGCAGATTTATTATGCACCTGTACATGTAATATTGAATCTAAATATTGCTCTTTCCTTTTAGCTTAAAAAGAAATCAAGATACAATTTAAATGTGATGTATATCTGGGTGAATTCGTAAGAAGGTACCTGCTAGGTTTTCGCCTAGATCTGCGCGCAGCCCAGATCTAGGCTTAGCCAGCGACTCAAAACCCAGGGGGGTTCCGTTACGGTGGTACTTGCAACATTGTTCAGTCACTGACCTCTCTGCTGGTGGTTTGCTGGAGGCTAGCTGTCAAAAGCAGGGGGGAGGGGAGCCTGTTTTGTACTGGCACCTCTATTAGTTAAGACTTTGAGTTTTCAGTGTTGAATGATTATAACCTTGTTATTGACGGTTTTGCTGGGTATTTTACTCAGTCGTTGAACCCGGTTGAAGGGTTCTGTGTTGAATTAGCACCCTGCTGGTGTGTTGGGTGTCACGTGCATGCGTGATTGGCCAATCTGCTAGCCAGGGGGGTAGCCAGAGCACTATGGCTGCCAGTACTGTCTTTGAGTCCACTACGGATACCTTTTTGCGAATTCAGTCAGATATATTTCTCTTTAGATTCATATGATGTGCCACAAAACTATAGATTCAAAAAATTGGTAAAATTAAACTTAAGAGTAAGCATTCCCCCCCCCCCTTATAATCACATTAGCAAATTGGTGTCAGTTTTTCATGCATCTGTCCTGTTATTTTGATCATGAATTGCGTCATAACATTGTTATTGCTATTGACAATGAAAATTAGCCAACATTTATATTAACCGGCATTTTTGCAGTGAATGTAAAATGCTGATCTGCCTTTGATGGTGTGTAATTATATGTTAAGAGCATTTAAGCAATTGCACAGTTTACGATGAATAGTTTGCTCCTACTTTCCGTTCACAGAATTAAAAATTATAAGTTCTTATTTCAATTGAAAGTTATGACAGTGCTGCAATGCTTTTATAAAGACAACAGGCATAAGAGGGCACATAAACTTGCACGGGGGAAAAAACAACTATATGATGGAAGAGATGTTCATATCTTTCACTTCACAATCCTGACCAAAATAGTCTGGGACACTTGCTTTGTTCTCGCTTTTTTTCGTGAAATTAAAGGGGCATTCCTTTGAGATTATATTTGAAGTATCTCGCTTGATACTATTGATCTATCGTAGTATAAGTGCTGGAAAAATCTGGAAATTCTATAATCTGAATAAGCTATTTCTCCTCAGAGAGGTATGACGACAAGCGGACTTAATTGTTGACAAAGGTGGCATCCTCGCTGATGTATCAATTTACTCTCTAGTTGTATCAGGTCAGTAACTTATTTATTGCTTCATTGGTTTTATACATTTTATCATGTAGCATTGGAAACAAATTAAAAAAAAAATGATTTCATAACCCTAACATTCCGGAGGGGGGTGGGGGAGGGAGTCATTGACTGCAGCGGAACGAGAAGATTACGGGAAAATGTTTTGAACCCCAATTCTGATCTTCCGTTTACCTTTATTGTAATCTACTCTTTATTCATATTTTACCGTCTGTAGTTCAGGAAAGCTCTGCAAGTTTGAGGGCATATCTTTTATAGCATATTGCAATTGTTACATGAAAGAAATGAGCCTTTGTACCTGCCCGGATTTTCACTCTCCCACCCCCCCCCATATCCTACTCAGCTGAAATTGTCAACAGACTTTTTTAAATAACAGTAGATCACGTTTCATTTTAGAGTGAAAGAAAAGGGAGCTTAGTTAATTACATTGATGGTCTCTGTGAATAGGGTCGATGTGAGGTCAGTGATCTGTTTTCATTTCTTATCAAACGGCGTGAAGAAATGAGAAACAAAACTCGTGATGTGTGACAGTCATGACGAAAATGATAAAAAAAAAGGCCGATTAAGCTCTTTAAAATGTTAAATTTTGAGGTTACCTCTCCGTTCCTTCTTAGTGGTGTTGATAAAGGCGAGCTACCCTTTATAAAGAAACTTACGACTGTAGGAGAGCGCGACCGTAAAATGTAGGAGAGTGATGAGCAAAAAACGATTTTATGAATAGAGTCAGGGTTATCCTGAAGCCCTTGAATGACTTTTCATTCAAGTGTCAGTCTCGAAAAACTGTCTCAGATCTTTATGGCCCCCTCTCCGCATAAATTTGTAACGGGCCGAGAATCTAAACAGCACACTCCACTTCCTTTCAGATAATGGAACTGACAGATTATTAAACGAAACTTTTCCACAGTTATTTCCAAAAGATGGTATTAACTGGGTTTTTACGACAACAGGTCAGTGGTGTTCATTTATATAATTGATTGTTTATTTGAAGTGGGAGGCGCGGTGGCCTAATCGTTAGTGCGCTCGTCCCCGGAGCGAGCGGTCCTGGTTCGAGCCCTGGCCGGGGACACTGTGTTGTGTTCTTCGGAAAAATTAACTCTCACAGTGCCTCTCTCCACCCGGGAGTATAAATGGGTACCGGCAAATTCTTGGGGAAACCTCACAAATTGCGGGGGAATGACCTGCGATGGACTAGCATCCCGTCCAGGGGGAGTAAAATTACTCCTAACCGCTTCATGATCCAGTGGGATCCAAGGCTTCATTTATTTTAAGAAAGCGGGAAAGTAAAAATGTCCATTTGTTGGTATTCAAGGAGTTCATGAATTCTTCCGGCATTCAATTTCTGGAACAAGAACAACCATAATGTTTTTGCACTGAGAGAAAGCAAAAGGGAAAGAATGGTAAAGCAGTTGAGCTTTTAATCGTTTGATCGTTTGAAACGCAAGGAGTTACTACTGCAAAAAAAGACCAGATCAATATGTTTTTTGATCCATTAGTTTATTCACAAAACTGTTTAAAGTTCATTTCCCTATAAAACGCCAGTAAATTGTAAGCGATAAAGAAGGTGATGAGAATATGGGCATTCTGTCACTTGTATACGTGGGATAACAGGATAAAGGGATAAAAAGCTTCACGTAGTTGAAGATAAGAGTAAAAACAATAACATATACAATGTGGAGCTTCGCTATGGCTAATCAATCATATTATTTTCGTTTTTTCAGGATTTCTGACGATTACGCGAAGGCAAAACGAGAAACTCGAGGCACAATTATAAGAACTGGGCACTTGGCACAAGACACAGTACCAGGGGACCAACGTAAGATAAAATTTAGCGCTTATTTTCGAGCCCGAAGAAGTAGACGCAGGATAAGACTTTTCGTTAGCAATACACAAGGAGCGGCTGAATATTCCTCGCAATTGTTTTTTTGTTTTTTTTTTAATAAATAAAACAAACAGAAAACACCGACCAGAACAGAACAAATGATTTACAGTTTGGTTTTACAAGGAAAAGTTCCATGGCGTTTGCTTTACCAATTTTAATCCAGTTTTAATTTTTTACGGGTGACTGGTGCGTACATGACTCATAAGCGTCAGTGGTGTTGCGTTACATTATCGATCGAGAATTTGTTAATAAGGATTTGTGCGGGAATTTTAGTACACGGCTTTACATCAGGAGATTTAACTCTTAATTTTATAGCAAATAGCTGAGATTGTGAAATTCCTTTTAAATTTTTCTGGCGAGGCTGCTTTATTTTCCGAGTTAATAGTAAGAATACGCCAACTTTTCTTGAATTTTAATAATACCTGTGCAAAACTTTCTCAACGCTCGTTAGTGTAACGCAACAGCACTGTTGTTCAATAGTCACGTACGTTTTTCTCATACGATTCCCCGAGTTCTCGTTTCGTGAACTTCGAATGTTTTGGATTTTGCTTGAAAAGCAAATGTTTATAGATAGCCTTTATGTTAAGAATTCCAACTCCTTTGTTAGTTCTTTCACAGGCCAATTTTTTCCCAAAATCGTTGTTCAAAAGTTTTCAAAAAATAAGAACTGATTTAAAAATGTCTCTGCAGAGTTTTTGTCATGCTTTTCAAGCGTATTCGTCGAGTTAGTCTTAATTTTGTACAAAATCAATTTTCTTGAGTATTAAAGATTTTCCAAAAAATGTCTTGACTGTCTTAATTTACTCTTAGGGTAACCCTTGTAAAAAAAGAATTCATTTTCCCGCCAAAAATACCAAAATAAAATCCCGCCCAAAATACGCATGCGCCGTTTTTTTCTAGAAATATCTTAAATTACTATTACTTAAATATAATTCAATAAAGCAACATTCAAACTTGTTGTCTTCTTTTGTTTCTTTTATTAACATCAAAAAACTTTGATCTGACAATAACAAAATATGCTAAGTCTTTTGGCGGGGAAATTGGAAAAAATTTGCACAGCGTTTCCCCTGGCACTTTTTTTGACAAAAATTTAAAGGGGGGTACCCCTTGAATTTTTCCCGCCAAAAAAATAAACATACCCCATCATGATCCCAAACTAACGGTAAATTTTGTCGCTAATCATTCGAGTTTTCCTACTAAGATTTTGAATCCAGAAAATATTTTTTTTTGTGTGTTCAAGATGGTGTATATCATAATGATATCACTCTAAACAATTAAACTGTGGATGATGAACTAGAAATCTATATACAAAAAAGCCAAAAACAAGTTGAAATTTCTACAACTGCAACGTTTCTGCATAATATTGAGAAGGTGAAAACATTTCTAAATCGGAAAATTTAAGAAAGTTTATTCAGCGGGATAACATGAACTCTCTCAACTATAGCAAATCTAAGATGTCGCCACCGTCTCAATGTTGTGCAGAAATATTGCAGTTGAAAATATCTTAACTTGCTCTTCTCATTTCTGTATAAAGATTTTTCTACCTGCCCATCATTCAACCTTAAACATTTAACGTGATATTATCATGCAATATATTTCACGAAGATAGTAAAGGCAAGCCATTGACCCGATTACTCCGACAAAATGATAAGAAACCACGAAAACCGCAATCTAGTCCCAGAGTTAAAAAACACTTTTGAACTTCCGCCACTTTTAGTCTGAATGAAAAAGCAAAACCCGGGAAATTATAGGCCAATTAAAGAAATGCTCATGGCTTGCTTCGTTATCTTCTGGAAATTTACTTCCAGCGAGGTGTCTAAGATTAATGTCAGGTTATCAAGCTTCAAACTGTATCACTAAATATTGTATTGAAAACAAGAAAGCAATGGCATTTTCGAAAGAATCAAAGAATTGAAGCTACGACTCTGAAAATTAGCGATAGACCTAATAGAAAACGTTTGGAAAGTTTTTACTCGTAGCAATCCATAGCGATAAACTTTTGGAAGAATCAGACAACTGAATCTACAACTTGAAAAGCAATGAGCTAAACGCAAATTATTTTGGTATAATTTTAAAGGAATCAGACAATTGAAAGTACAGCTAGTAGCAAAAAAATAAAAGTTTAGAAGAATCAGATAATTGGATCTACGCTCATGATAATAGATCCAATTAGTGAATACAGAATGATAGCGATAACATTTTCAAAGAATTAGAAAATTACAGCGAAGCGTTGAAAATCAAAGATGAAACAGTGAATACTTTTGTGAAAATGTCGGTCAGTTTTGTTTTCGATAAAATAATCAGTCCAAATAGCACCCTTAACGCTTTAGAATAGTCAGACACTCGAGGCAATCTTTTTTTTTTTTTTTTAACTCTGTATACAAATGAAAGGCAAAATAATACTTGAAAAGCGATGATAGAAAGAACTGCTTGATACCAGAATTAACTACAAACAACCTCGCTAAAAGTTAAAGAGGATATGGTTTCTGATTTGCGCTTAATCCCCTTCCGAAGAAACAAAACAAAAACCGAACATTTTCCCCGTAATTTATCTGCCAATGAATCTAATATTTTCAGGAAACGGAGATCGATCTAGAAACCCAATATCCTCTATTAGAATTATTTCTATTCAAGGTGGCTCTGCATTTTTATACACAGTAAAAGTCCAAATATTCGCTCTTTCATTGTACTTCGGCCTAAAAAAAAAAAAAAAAAAAACACGATCGAAACAACGAGGAAAGCACTAACTACAATATGCTGTGATCATGTCAAGAAATGTTTCAAATATTCAAAAATTAACTTGAATAAAATTGTGACCAAATTGAGAGTTCCAAACGAATCGTTCACGATTCCTGGAATAATGTGATAGGTTCCAAAATTTTAAATGGCGAAACTGTTTGATTTCTATACTGAACACTTTTAATTACCATCCATTCAATCTGCACCATTTTCGTTTGGCTAATATAAATGATAAATTTTGACCAAGGAAATTTCTTTTAAAATGCACAATTAACTTCAGATCAATTAATTTCCTTGACCTTTCTGTCTGCAAATCGAAAAATAAATCAAGACACTTGTTCTTAATTTCGTATTTAAAACTGCTAGGATTTGAAAAGTAGATAAATTGTCTGACAACACAAAGCTTGCTTGATAGCTCGACTGAATCAATTTTCCACTACCAGTCATTTAATGTTTCTCTGAGCCCTCCAACTGACAATTTAAATTACAAATTCGTAAAACTCAGTGCTTAATGCGATTCTTTCGAAGACAAATTTAAATGTTCAGCGATGAATTGTTTATCCAATTTACATATATCAAAACAGAATTTGTTTAGATGATTGACATGATCACAAAAACAATGGTTACTATCACGCTTTGATTTCATCATGCAGCGCCACCTTGAAATACTCCGTCGCCTAGTAACAAGTTTTCAAACTTAGGGGAGCCGAGTGATTCTGCAATAATTTTCAATATAAAAAAAAGTACGCGACTGTGACAAAATACATGTAGTATAGCATGCAAACACCGAACTATTGAATTTTAATTTAATCAAGCAACGAATGAGACTCTCCACATTTGACAACATGTACTAGATGACAACTCGAAACCAGTTGAATCCTTTTAGTCAAAAATGGCAGTAAATTTCACAATCACAACAGAATTTTCTTTTTCTCGCTTGAATGTAACTCGAATACAAATATTTCAATCGAGGAAAAAATAACACTTTTAAAAGTCGAACTGATTTTGAAATTTTAAACTCACATGTGCATATTCTATTTTCGCTACGTATACCGCCATACCGCCATTTTTATCGTAAAGATTTCAAATAAACAATTCATAAATACTATTCTCGGCTTTGTCTTCCATCACCCCTGCTTGGATCCTTTGGATATCCTTACGTCTTGCTGACTTACTTTACTCCATGATAATAAGATGGATACAAATTGGTGAGGAACAAAGCAAAGTGTGTAAGAAAGAGAACAGGAGAAGTATAGGAATTCACGGTGGATTGCCAAACACAAGCGAGCGTGGACTAGTACAAGAAAAATTTGACAAAGAAACGTTACTTTCAAGTTATCCCAAAATAACCACAACGAAATTAAACGTCTTGCTTGGCTTTTGAGACAGCTTCTATTCTAAGTTCTCCTCAGTTTCTCAAGCCGACCGAGTGTTCTGAACTTCGACAAGAAACGTAAACCGAGTCAGGTAAACGCACGTGGTAGGACCGTTAAGCCGGTATTTTTAGTAAAAATATTACCCTCAATGGTAGAACTCAAATAAATTGAAACTAACCATTGCCACAAATTGGATGTCAGCCGAATTCTCGTTCCGAAACATCGACGCCATTCTTCTTCAAAGTAAGAATTCGCTTATCGTGCAAACGTCGCACTCCGACGGCAAACATCTCAAAATGGCAAACAAACACCTCGAATCAGCAATACCCATCATGAATACGCAAATGCAGATTTGACCAATCAGCTAATAAATACGTAATGAGTTTTAGTTTTAGCAAATTTTTTTGCATTTTCTTGTTGTGGTGTGAGCCCACGTGAACCAGTACGCTAAACAAACAAAATCTTTTTCAAATATTATTCACTTTTTTACAGTTCTCTTCTCTCTATTGCTCTCGTTCATTTTGGAAATGAAATATTAGTAGCGTTCATTAATTGTTCAAAAATACAATAACTAATTAATGATTACAACTTTGTGCTGCGAGAAACAATTGAAGGATAACAAGCACGTGCAATAGCCTCCATTTGGCGTTAAAATGTGCTCAGGTATTTGTGTTTTACACATTATCTGTTGTTCAAAGCCAACAGCTCTCGGAATAAACAATATCTGCGATCAAATATCTGAGCATCTTTTCGCGCCAAATGGAGGCTAGTGTTCATCTATTTCTACCTTATCGCGCGCGCTTGATGCATGACGAGGCATGACGTTGTGCCATGAATCACGTGTTCAGCATACGTAGTGGCAATAGGAGCGAACGTCGTTAAAAAATACTCCATAAAGATAACAGACCATAACATTGTCCAGACAAAAACAATTAGACTGCCCCTCGGTTAATATTTAAAATTAACTAGCTATACTGGCTCGGGTATTCAAATAGGGGCTGCAATATACCGGAACATTATGGGAACCCTTCAGAGGCGGTCAATCCATTCCATGTGGCTTTAAACTCAACCGTCCTACTGTCTTACCGGCCTCTCCTCGCCCTTATTCTAGCTAGAAGTCAGAAATAACTTTGACTATTAGAGTTAAATTTTTTTGTTCTCACCTTTGCTGGGTGGGACGTCCTTCTATTGTCTATGAAATTAAATGAATTGAAATCATTATTAAAGCGGCTATGTGGCCAGCCACATAGTTTTAAAAAGTTTATCCAAAACATTAGAGAGTTTGCTGATTCCTTGCCAAACACCCAACTCAGCAAAGAGAGCAATCCCAAACATATGGTGTTTATAGTTGTGCTATATATTTTGAAGAGGAACAGGAT
>Ga0126337_10002912_pt1 | contig 11042 bp, 6 predicted proteins | sample DipCmetagenome_FD_92527 | JGI IMG/M metagenome (GOLD analysis project Ga0126337, IMG submission 92527) | Coral microbial communities from La Bocana,Puerto Morelos, Mexico - Diploria C A metagenome | ecosystem: Host-associated > Invertebrates > Cnidaria > Coral | place: La Bocana,Puerto Morelos... | reverse complement strand
TAAGTCGTCAAAAAGCAAGCCTTGGCGCGGAATTGTCGCGCCAAAAGCCCTTCCTACCCCTCCCTCGGGAGGTCAGAGAAGTGACATTATAGACAATATCTTCTGTAGCGTTGAAAAGATTCTCCAAGATAGACAATTGCAGGTAGTCTCGTGTTTTAGGATTACATATGTAACTCACTTGTAGTTACATTAAAAAAAACATCTTCATATTGTCTGCATTTGAAAACGATTCTCCATGAAAAGGTAGACTGCCTTTGTACTTTGAAGAGATGAATGACGAAAACAACTTACTTCACTTTCCCTCCTCTCCCTAAACCCTAATTCACTGTTGTTTCTAAGGGCTTAAAATATTGTAGTGTTCACATTCGGATCTAAAAGTAAGAAAGAGGAAAAGTTGTCACAAAGGTCACAAAGCAAAAATTTGCGTTAAATAATTACTAGTGCTGTTCAAAATAGACTAGTCTGTTCACAGACCCTCGAAATCGTAATTTATTGAGAGCATTGACCGCAGGGGATTTACATAATATAAACGTCTGTGGACGGACTAAAAATAGGCCGTCCAAGATACCTTATTAGGTAATGTCCGATATACGAGATAATGTAGCTGATATACGAGGATAACGAGAAGACACATTCCACAAACTCAGACAAACATTGTAATTTTGATTGACAGCTTGCTCCCCCGGGCCAATCGCTAAACACCAGCTCAGCAGAGGCCTCAGAAGACGAAGGTGCTCATCCGGAACGCTCGTCCCAGATCTTGGACGAAAAGAGTCGACAAAAGAAACTGAAGGAACGCATGGCCTCGCGCAAGAGGGAAAGACGGAGATCTATCGCACCAGTCCCGGACGAAGCTGGGGCCACGGGTGGGGCTGATTAGTGGCAGGACCACTACGCACCGTATTTATTTACAGGATTATTTATTGTTTTAAGCCTAGTGCACGCATGCCTAGAATAAACATTCGTTTAAAAACGTTTGTAAATAGCATTTTTTTAATTATTTTTAAAAAGTAACATTTAGTGACATCCGTTAACAACCTCGTTCCTAGGGCTTTTCCCTTTTTCCACCTTCAAGGGAAATGTAAGCCTGGGAACGAGTTTGATCCGTTAAGTAACATACGTACACTCAATTTTGTATTGACCCGCTTTTGTTAAGGTGAAAGCGTTGTAGACTTAGGCCTAATCCACTTTACGCCGGGAAATTTCAAAATACATTTTTATTTGTGCAGCCGCCACGAAAACAGACCTTTTCGGAAACGCCCTTCAAATCGGAGGAATTTAAAAACGTCGGCTTTTGCGTTGAAATCATTTTCAAAACGGAGCTTTTCGAAAACGATGATATCACAACAGTTGTGTAGTTCTCCTCGGACACAAATCCAAAATTACCGGAGATTGATGCGTTTTAAAACTTCTCTGAATTACTGTGTACCTAAGGGTCTGGATTGTCAGTGTTTATCTCTAGTGATAGCTTAGAATTGGCTAAAACGTTTACAGTCAGCTTAGACATGGAATAACCTCGGAAAGTTGTTAAGAAAGCACTTCGTAGGTCACACAAACTTTACTAAGTCTTACAGAACACAAATCGTAAAATGTTACTTACTTTTAATACATTTTTTATTGGTGCTAAAAATGACGGAATTATTTTTGCAGCAAATGTAATAAGTTTGATTTCTTATTAAAAGCAGTTCTTGTCATTTTCCTTTTCGCTGTCGTTTTTTATGGTCCAATAAAATCGCGCGCCTCTGTTTCTAGTCCCTAGACACCGAAATACAGAAGTTATTGACCACTTTGAGTAAGTAATATGGTAATGATGGAGAAGTGGAAGGGTAGGGAAGGGACATTTTTGTTACTCTGCAGCCCTTCACCCTCCCCTTCATTTCATTCTACCACAACTAAGCGGTGTTTCTCGTACCTAGGTCTCTCTCAACAGTGTGAATTAACAGGTCACAGGGAACACATTCGATGAGTTATAAGTGTCATCCACAAAAAAAACATCACATACAAAGATTTCTTGAAAATCTTTATTTTTTTACAAACTTTCTCGCTCGATGTAAAATCGCCTTTCTCGACGGGTACCACGGCTACCTCGCTTTAAACTCCAACAATTGCGTCTTCCGGTTTCTGTCGGAAACTTTCGCACCCGAAAATCTTCGCCCTCGTTAATATTTACAGATTCTTTAATCTCCTATCAAGATCTACAACGCCAGCGAGACGTCATAAGAGGACGCCTTGTTGCCTAGCAACTAGGTAAAGTTAGGACCGTTAACTGCCCTAAATTTCTGTTCTCCATCCTTTCGCATTAGGATTAAACAAGTTTGGAAATTAACATCGTCTACAACAGCTATGGTTCAATTGAGTCCGAAAATGCCGTTGTGTTAAAGAACACAGGATGTCCCTTTTCGGAGTTTCGCGACCGTCCTTTGAATTCTCTTGGGCCTGGACTCTTGACTCAATTAATTCACATCGATATCAGCCAGCACCGCTGGTGTTTTGCCATAACGATTGACATCAATTCAACAGTTGAGCTCGGAGACTTGTTAATCAATCTAGAAGTGTAAAGAAGGTACGGCTGCCATGCACTCGGAAAAACATGGTGTCAATAGACGCAGATGCTCCGGCAGAATCTCGCTTTTTTAACAGAGCACGATCCGGTTTGCAAGTCCGTCATACTCTGTGGTATTCGTGCACGTGACCAACGTACGTTTGAGCACGTGCGTTACACATACACACTGTCCATATTGCACGTGCTTAGGTTGCCCGTCGCCAGACATAATTAGGAAATTGTCCACCATGCTCCAGAGCGAGGTGATTTTTAAGATAACTCTTAACTCCATTGGTCTTAGCCTAAAGGACTGATCCTCGATGCGGTTGCCGCTCTCGCCTCTCTCCAGGGGTCTCCCCGGGGTTAGGAACGCTCTGACACAGTCTCCTGTCCGAGGGGCGGCGTTTGTGTCTATGGTGCTGAAGCCAAGGATGTTCAATTATAACCTCTAAAGAAGGCCTGTAAGAAGGATGCTTGGCTAAAAGACACCGCAGAATATCTTGTAAGTCTGTATAGGAGCAGATAAATAGACATCAAATTTTCCTCACTCGCCCTCTATCCTGAGTTTTTCCCATTCCCCTTTACTTAATTTTCCCTACTCTATGGTTCGCCTTATCCCCCTAGGTGACCACTTCTTATTTCGCCCCTTTCCCACCATTTTTGTTCCCATTATTTAAGGCCGGCCGACGCCCATATTACCCTCTGCAATACATTACACTAATTGTCTTATTTCCCCCCCTTCCTTATGTTCCCTTTTACCCTGCGTAGTAGGCGGCGTAAAACGGAAAAGTCGGGGAGTGAGAGTGGAGGTGTATTGAAGGAGGGAGTGGATGAGACAAAAGCACGTTCCTTTGCCTTCTGTATCGCGTTTTCTGCCTACCATAGATCCTTCCTTGTTTAAGCCTGCGACGCGGGCTGGCACCATCTCTCATTTATCCTATCCATTTCTCCGTAGTGAATCTTTTTTCCTCTTACCTTTGCTAACATCATCCGGGAAATTCAACTCTGCCCTTACGATCTCCACTTCATTCGAAAACGGAACGTCGCCCATGATCATGTTGTGCAGCAGTATTCCCAGTGACCACACGGTAGCTGGGCGTGCGTAGTAGCGATGAAAGCGAAACCACTCTGGAGGACAGTACGCTCGGGTTCCTAGAGCAGAGAAAGAATTACAGGTGCGTTTGTGCGTTTGCTACGTCAAAATTCCTTCAATTTTAGTAATATTTTCCGTTTTAAGTCACATGTCCCTCGTTATCTGGCCGACGTGTTACAAAGTGTGCAGCATCGTGATTGCGTCACAATCTCAAAGACGATTGCGTGACACTATTCTCCAGTCATACTAACCTTCATAGTCTGTGTATAAAGTGTTCTCGAGCAGCGTGCCTGAGCCGAAATCGAGCAGTTTCACCTGACCTGTCACGGAATCCAGCAAGATATTCTCGTCCTTGATATCACGATGAAAAATTCCTTTTGACTCGCAGTACATGACCGCCTCCACAACTTGCCGGAAGATACTCCTCGCTTCGCCTTCCTCCAATCGCCGCTTCTCTGTGATATAGTCGAACAGATCCTTGTGGTACTGCGGCCGTTCCAACACCAACACATAGGCCTGCGCATGCTCGAAGTAGTCGAGTAGTTTGATAACGTTGGGGTGGTCAAGGAAACGATGCAAGTGGACCTCCATTGGAATTGGAACTTCATTTTCCTGTGAGAATCAGAGGAAAACAGAGGCTGCATACAATTTAGCATAACGGCTGAGAAGGAGCTGGTGCTAGTTCGGAGAGGACTGGAGAGAACACTGGGGACGATTTCTCTTCAACTGTTTCCGAGTCTCCAAACCTATTCGTTTTAGGTTTAAGCTACCAACAGAAAAGGCTATAAACTCCTAGTTCTTTTTATTATCTGGACATGGAAGATGCCTTATGTAGTCGAGAGCCTCAAACTTCCGTGTATAATAGGTTATGGAACAAGAACAGAGAATCTAAAGAAACGTGCATCTGCAACCAAGTTATTCTTCATGTTCTCTCTCTTTTTAATTAAAAATACAAAAAAACTTAAATTACTCAAAAAAGATAATTATTATAAATTTTTAAGTGATGGTTGTTTTAATGTTTTAAGACGTACGCCGAGTAGTTCATTTGTCTTAGTTCCTTATTCATGATCACTGCACCAAACTAGCCAAAATATGGCGATGAAAGAATTTATTTTCATTTCTTCCAGTCAAGCGTCCATTGGCGCCTACAGTACACCTGATGTAAATTAAATGAAATGTGTTTATTACTATAAGGAGTGTTCAAAACTTTACATCAACATACCTCTTCAAAAGAATAAACGTTGCACTTGGGAATAACCTTGATTGCCACCTGGAAAAAAGGGAAATATCATTCATATCTTTAGTCAATAAACTTGATATCAAACGCTGGAAAATGTAGCAAAAAGCTGCGCAAGTAATTACTCATTAAACATTTCGCCTGGAGGGAAAACGGAATGAAACGTGCTTCATAAAGAAAAGACATAAAGACATAAAGTTGTTGTTCTCGATTTTACTTTGTTTCTTGTGCAAATCAGCGGGTGATCCCGAATGGGCAAGATAGCTCGAGATCCGCTCGGGTATCCAACCCCAGCCCAGGATTCGGCTCATTTTGCCTGCTCATATTCATATTCATATTCATTTAATTCATTTATATTCATATTCATATTCATATTCTTTTAAGTTTTCAAAATAATTTGAATATATTTCTCTGTGGCCGCCGCGTGTCTAAGGAATCTCGCAATCATTTTTAGCAATTTACCTCCCGGCCTTAAAATATCAATTCTCTTTACTGAATATCATACATTTCTTTAAATAATAGTTTGAGAATTTGGTTAATCAACTAACTGACGATTCTCTTCGTTTTCTGTGTCATGTATCAAATATGTAGCACTGACAGCTTGGGAAAATTTAATCAATCATCAACCTTGTAATCGATCGTATAATACAAAAGAAATTTTAAGACGTCCTTAGGCCTTTTCACAAATATCACGTACAATCACATAATATATATGTCTTTCCGGAAATCCTCAAATCCTCGAAAATCCCTCTAAATATCTACTATTTTTGTTTAAAGAATGAACCGATTTTGAATCGATTCATAATCGCGACCGCGTACGCAAAAATTTTCAAATATTTTTGCAACACTATAAGGAGTTGTGAGAAAAGATTCAGGGGCCTCGATGTTACAGGTATCCGCCATTTTGGTACAATTGTGCAGTGATATGAGATTATTGGAACACAAAAAAGCACTGAACTGGTCCTTTAGTAATCCGTACTTCTACTCCCATGTTTTTTATATTCACTCAAACAAGATGGAGGCTAACTCGACAGCCTCGCGGTTCTATTTACCTCCATGGACAAACTATATACCATTGTCACCTTTAATTCTTATAGATGAATCTATTTTTTTCTTTTTTATGTTACTATTGTAATTTTTAATGTACGTGCAAAATAAGAGAATGAAGTTGAAGTTGAGTATTGCTTCGATAAATAGCGAGGAAAACACAAGGTTCAGCTACAAACTTTTAATGTTTCTAAATATTTCTTAATTCTCCAAGTATCTTAATATTTTCATGGCTAGGAAACTTCTAGATATATCCCCCAAAAAATTTCCGGATATTTGTGGAAAAGCTTAGATGTCCCAGAGGGTTTTTTGGCTCAAACATACAGATGATTTATTCCAATTAGAGAAAAATTTAATGTAAAATATTTGACGAACAGAAGCAAACATCAAATAGAAAAAATTATTGTTCAGACTCGAAAATAGAATTAAATCAACTGAAATTACGATTATATGGCAGACACAATATTTCAAAAAATATAAAATTAAAATTTGACTTGCATAAACTAAAAATAGAATAAAATTGTATCCATACAGAAAATTGTTTTAATGTCTTTTCAAATTACCTCGCATATGAAGATATTTTATACCAAAACTGAAGCTGGTTCAAAAGCGCTCGTTGTTTGAATAAGCGCTATGAAAAAAAAATTTCTTTGCTAAAACTCTCTCGACTCACTCAAATTTTGAAATATGGTAATTTTGAAGAATTAATTAAAAGCTTGATGTTATGAATTAGATAATAGAATTTGACGCCTCGGGTGATAAGACTGTACTAGTTGATTGCTTACCGTGCGAGATAACAGCGGTATTGACCAGCACTGAGGGAAACTTACAGCAGTATGTGTCTGTTATCAATAGGCTGTGCTAGACATGGTGCATGTCTTCGACCGCATCCAGTTTTAACAAAAATAACTTCAGGCTGCCGTACGCATTTCATAAAGGCATAAAACGAGTGTAAGGGCTGCTTAAATTTAACATCCTTCGCAGATGCCTGAAACGCTTCCGACTTCTTGTTTGGAGTCTATGACACTTCAGGTTTAATTTTGATGTTTTCGTGATACAAGCCGTCATACTGGTACTTAACGCAAATTTGTTTCTTAAAGTGAGGAGCTTTAGCGACCAAACGATGTTTTAATTAGATTCAAGCAGTACTCGCAACGTACAAAAATAATAAAATTAAAGCTAGAAAATTCGGACAGGCAATATCTGTTAATCTCGACCAATATTATGTTTAAATGGGGTTAAAAACACCACGAAGACAAATATTCCTTATTAAAAAGGTTTTTAGATGTTATTTTGTTTTAAAAGTGAAAGGAAAAATTCCCAATGGTTGACCAAATTGAACTTAACGATAAAAAGTAGAAACGCATTCAGAATCCTTCGTACAAACACGGCGGTAATACATGGATTTGATTACAACGTTTAATCGGTCATCGACAGTTGCGTTTGATCAGAACACACGATCCGAACGTTGGATCGGAACACTTGATCTGTTGGAACATTAGGTTGTTATTGCATTTTTGATGCCACTAGATTCTGTGGCTTTCATTTTTAACTATTGCTTCAGGGAAAAAATGACCCTTAGGCCATCAGGGCTTTAGACCGCTGTCTGCAGCCTATGGTTATCGCCCATTCGTCCGTAAAATGATAACGAGAGAAAAATACACTCACAGGTAAACCATCTCTGACTCGGGTTCCAGAATACACAGCTGCAAATCCTCCTTGGCCAAGAAGATGGTGCAGTTCGTAAGTCTCATTAAAATGTTGTTCAACTGTGGGTGAGAAAACGCTTATTAAAATTCAATTTTCGCTTTAGAACTGACTAAGAATAATGCGAACACAGTGCACACATTTTGTAAGCGAGATCGTACAAACCCTTTTCATCCACGCTTGAAGCTGAGCTTTTTGGCACATGCGTTCTACATGTGCTTCCAACAACCTCGTCAGCCTTTAGAGGCACGTTATTCATATCTTCTCCGGTAGTCTTTTTCTTTCGTATTTTCGCCACCTTGTTAGCAGACCTCTTTGCCGTGCGACAAATGACCGTCAGGAGCGAGGAGAAACGTTTCGCTGTGTCACCCATTATTCCAATGAGCTTATCTTGTTCACCAGACTCTGAGTCCTCGAGGTCGTCACTCCTTGGGTTGTCGCCTTGTGCGACCTGAAGGACAAAAAGTAAATGTACACATCAAAACGTCGGTAGCAAGGGCAACATGTCAAATGCGAATATTTATATAACCCAGTAAATAACGCCTAAAGCGAAAAGTCTATATGAGTCATTACCCGCTTCCGCTCGACCAATGGCATCGTCGGAGAAAGCCCTCAATTTGTTCGGGTCGATCATGCACCCTCGTAGCAGTGTCAGTGTGAACAATTGTACATTGAATATCAATTGTTTATCACATGCAAAGCCCTCCTGTTTGTTTGCCTTTGTTTGGCGAGAACAAAATATTCGGAATCGGATATTCTTTGAAAATGAGAAAACAATAAAATATGGCGTCAGAAAATTAAGTTGAAATTTAATCGCGCGAAACATGACATTTGACGCGGTTCTACCACAACGTTTTTTTGGTTATCCTTTCGCTCTTTCTAAATCACGGAAGCAAGACAGCCTTTTCACTCTTTTTCAATCGTCTTCTAGGAAGTATTTTGTGAATAATTTAGGTCATTCTACGCCAGTGAAAAAATAAAATAAGATTTCAAAGGGAAACCAGCTGGATGCAATTACTTGGTTCGTTTCTTAACTTTCATTGGTCGGTTTTCCGCGATAAAAGCCACTTTGATCGCTCAGTTTTCTGAGCCACATAATAGTTTGGCCGTGTACCCAATTTCCGTTGATTCTTCGCCCCGAAAAGTGAAAAAGAAAGTAGAAAATACATCTGTTCATGCGAGCAAATTTTGAATAATAAAAAACGTTTTGACGCTACCGAAAGCCGAAATTTATATTAATTTTGCAAAAAGTGCATGAGTCAAAATAAATTTCGCTTCATGTTTTGTTTAATCTCGCGCGTCATGCACTGATTGAAAAATAGTCCTTGTATGAAAAATGAGAGAATTAAAAACAGGTTGTTTCTTCTATAGTTTTTTTAAAACGATGTTTCACCTTAAAATTTGTTCTTGGTATAGATACAGAAATGCTGTGAAGATGACTGAAATACGTTTTGTTATCGCTAAATTGTTTTCAGTTTTACACACGTTTTACATTGAGACTGGCGTATTTTCGACCAGCTAAGCATTCGAAGGAGCGCTTCTCGCTGCGAATCCGGCGTTTCAAAACAAGCCCCCGGGCGAATAAAATAAGCCGTCCCAGGTTTCAGAATATTTCAATGTTACAAAGGAGTTATGGAATTAAATCAAACCCACACATACCCAAGGCAATGACGGGCAATGCCCCTAGACTATCAGAATTTTAAACGAATGACATATCGCAGAGATTTGTTTCGTCTATACGTGCTCCGAAACATGCCACAAAGAGATTGGCTTCAAAAAGTCTTTTTCTTGCATGAAAATTACTTGGAGAAGCTGCATGGAACTAAAAATAAAAGGTTTATCTGGAGAACATTACAAAATATATAGTTTTTTGGCTGCGGTAAAATTTCGCCAGGAGGGCAACTCTGTTTGGGTATCATAGAATGGTATGATGCTCGTGATTACGATAAATGAAGAACTTGTTTACAAAAGCTACACAATCATGCAAATTTGATTGAAATGAACTAACTAACACTCTGATTTCGGTTTGGACTTCAATCTTTTCTGGCTAATTTTGTTTTCATTCACACGAGCTTTGAGTCAACACCTTCTTACCTGAAATCGAGCTGCATCGGCTTCCTTTTCGATAAATCTCGATCGCCGATCGGCGGCAGTGGTCTCCGAAACTAGAGGCGAAGCTCTCCTTGGCCGCGCCATGTTAAGCTAACAAAGAATTTTAATTAACTATGTTTCATCTTTAGCCAGTACAGCATGATCGTCTTTGCTTCTGCTGCTTCCCGACGCTCAGAATCGCTTGAACTTCACAAGTCAGGGCAATTGGCGACTGGAAGCATGCGCGCAGAATCAGTTGTGATCAGACAGATTGTTGATCTTTATCTATAACCCGAAAAGCCAATCACACAAGCTAGACCTTGATAAAGTTTTGCCACTTATAAATTAGAAATGTCTTGCCTTTTATCTTGAATTTGATTTCTTTTATGGCTAAATAAGATTAGAGGTGAGCGAGAAAAAAAAACACAGACACTTTAATATATTTTTTAAGTCGACTTACAATGTGCAAAAGCCTTTTGAAATATCCTGCCCTCGCACGACGCACAAGTATAGAACTATTTAAGTCCTTTATTTAGGAATTTTGTAATGGTTGGAATATTATTTTCCTGAACCATATCGTTGTTTCATACCGATCTATCTAACAAGGAGCATTTTAATTTAGTTCTGTGACCCGGCTATATCGTTGACAATTTGATATTATTTTCCATCACTGTTTTGACGTGGCTCCTAAAACAATATAAGCCTGACGCATCAAATTTTCCATTAAATCTCATTCGATTCAAATAAAGCGCCTGTTTCTATTTCGATTCTTTACGATAAATGGATATCTATTGAACATAAAATAATTATTTCGGGGTTTTTATTGTGATTAGCGGTAATTCTGCTCAAGAAATGCGAGATTCGTCTTCTTAAAATGCTTGACAATGACAACATCATTGAACCTTAATGAATTTAAGATGAATTTAAGTGGCATAAAAACGAGGTACTTTTCCATAAACTGCGTTAATATTTTAAGACAAGAAATGCTTGAGGGTTACGTAACTGCTTTGTTTTGCAGATACTTTAGACATTTGGTGACCGGCAAGAGAACCTCTTCAGTGGTCCCACAATGAATTTACATCGCATCCTGATGAAAAGCAACCATGGATTTCAGTATCCTCTTTACTAACCTGAAATTTCTTTCAACGCGAATGGCGGTCGATGCTGGACATTCGGAGATAAAGAGTACTTATAGGAATCAAGATAATTCTCATGAAGACAACACAAAAAAAAATCTGCCTCGGTCATTTGCGATCAAACCACCGCAATTGCATAAGCAGTAAAATGGTGCGGTTTGAAAGAACTGGATCTGTCTGAAAGATCTT
>Ga0126337_10002911_pt1:2500-10000 | contig 11042 bp, 1 predicted proteins | sample DipCmetagenome_FD_92527 | JGI IMG/M metagenome (GOLD analysis project Ga0126337, IMG submission 92527) | Coral microbial communities from La Bocana,Puerto Morelos, Mexico - Diploria C A metagenome | ecosystem: Host-associated > Invertebrates > Cnidaria > Coral | place: La... | reverse complement strand
TTATTCGTGTCGATATCTTTAGCTTAAAAACAGCTAATTGGGAAAAAGAAAAAGTTATACATGGTATAGTGAATTTATAATTGACTAAGATCTAAAACTATTATTATTAAAGATTTATAAAAGTTGAAAAACACAAAATTTGAACGCGTTTATTCTACTACGCCCACTCTGCCCTCTCTAAAGAATGAGGAAACATAATTTAAACTTAATGTCACTTGTAAACCGAAGTCACAACTAAACTTACCAAGTAAAAAAACAGTAATATTTTATTGTGGTTGGAATCGATGGGAATTTATAACATAGATCTTCTCGTTCCCTAAAACAAATGGGAAACGGCGAAGAGTGAGCAAACCCGCTGTTATACTTGAACGTATCTCTTCGCATTGAATCGCACTGACCTGGTTCTAACGTGATTTTCAATAAGGAAACTGTCTTACTGCCTAGTAACTAAAGAACATTTAAAGAAACAAGGTAAGTTAACTTCAGTGTCCATTGCGAAAGTATTGCCTTCAATGTTGCTACCACATTGTAGCATACTGGCCAGGGGCCCTGAAGCATTAGATCAAAATACGTATAATATTTAGGGAACAATTTGTTTTACCAGAATATCGCTTTAGCTACAATGGGCGACAGAAGTAGTTGAGACACTTTTAGGAAACGAAGTTTTTCGATATGTAAGCACTTGTTCTATTTTATTTGCATCTAGCGTTGATTCTCTGATACCTCCGACCCAGTAATAATTTACAATTTCATGGGAATCAAGGCTAAATGGCTATGAAATACAAATATACACCAAAATATAGACCTACAATAGGTGATGTACGGAGCGTTGTTTTGTCAAAACGAAATCTATGCTCCAAGTGGTGTTGGATAGAGTTAATTTAACTTCTAGAGATCTAACCTCTAATATCTTTAAGTTGAGACTACAATTAAGGCATCGACCAAACTCCAAGTCATTGCTGAACAAGGTATGGTCATTTTCTTGACCAACAAGGTACCATAGCAATGGCAGAACCTGTCAAAAATACCTTTAATTTGGCTCTTAAGAGCTTAACTTTGAAAAAGCTAGAAGTCCTGAATCTCTCCCATATTTTTTTTCTAAACTTGCACAATGAAGTATATGCAAGTTACAATGCAATAATACGAAATGGGGGTCACCAGACCTGTGTCCGAATTGTAAGTCCTCAAAGCAAAAAAAAAAATGATGTTTTTAAAGGGGTTATGATGCCATGGTAACCTTTTGCGCGAGAAAATGACTATAACTAATTTTGTACATTCATTTGAGATCGGCTACTGTTATTCCATTAAAGAGCAAAACGAAAATTCTAGAAACCTTTGTGAGCCACAATGATGAAGTTTAGACAAACAGCCGTCTTGTGCAGCAGAAAACGACCTTTTGTAAACTCCGCTACTTGTATTTTTCTACTTCTTTCTTTTTTTGTTGTTTAAGTCCACAAGGTGCCTCACTTTATTGTAGCAGCGTAGAAACTCTTTCCTCTCCAGGATTTCCGCCAGCTCATTTTGGAATATTTGTCTCACCTCGCCTCTTGGTGGCATTTTTTTTAGTGAACCAAACGCTTGCGTGAAAACTTTCACAATTTTGTCAGTATCTTCGTCTGACCACTTTTGTTTGTTTGAAGTAATGGAGGAAGACTCCGCGTGAGATGTCAGCCAATTTTCCACTTGCTCGGACCTTTGAACAACAGGCAGCTGTTTCGGATCTTGTCTTGGCTCGTTCTTCTGTACATTTCGGAGGTAATCCAATACCCTCTTAAGCATGCCTTCGCTTTCTTCTATTCTAATCAATTTGTCATCTTTTCTCATTGTTTCCCTGACAAACTGCATAGTTATTGTGGCGTTGGACCTGATTGTGCCACGGAATACCTCCTGGATGTGTTTTTTCTCGTCATCTGCTAGTGGCCTTCTTTGACTTGAGGTAGATGGCAATGTATCTGAACCTTTCGATGAATTGATTTCCGTAGAAATACTTGGAGATTTCTCAATTGAGTGGCTTCCTTGCTTATCAACAGCTACATCACCTTTGTCCACGAACTTGTTAAGTGGCTGTTCGCTAGATGTGCTTGGCCCTTTCTCATCAGCACTGCTTGGTTGTATATCTGCATCTGCGTCAGCTCTGTTCACCGCATTGCTCAGAGGCTGCTCGTGAGAGGTGCTTGGAAGTTTTTCAGCCGAATTGCTTGGTTGTTTATCTGCAGCTACGTTCACTTTGTTTCCTGGGCTGTTCAAAGGCTGATAATTTGACGACCTGTCTGTGAATTGCTTTATTGTGCGAGCTGCCCGTGAAGCAACTGCGGTCAAGTCCTCTCGTAAGTAGGAATACATGGCCGTTTTTTGGGTATGGCACATGGCAATCCGCACACCACTCTCATCAAATGCTGCTCCTTCTATCTTGTTTTCCTGTAAGACAGTAACTATGAATTTTCGAATGTTCGTGGCTGTAACCCGCAAGTCCGTTCGCACACCACTACGAAGCCACATCTCTGGTAACCTCCTGTTGATTGTACCATTAGTAAAACGCCTGCCTGAAGTTTGTAAGAACAGGTAATCATCTCGTGGACTGGGAAACTGTGGGTGAATGTGTTCCACGTAAATAGCCAGTAGGTCCACCAGTTCTTCATCCAGTGCTAGCATAGCTGGCCCATCAACAGATCGCTTGTGCTCAGGAATAAGCATTACTGGGTCTCCATTTACTGGATCCCGGCGCATGGTCTTGTAATGCTGGAGCTGAGTGTTTTCTAGAGCGCCTGGTCTTGTGCCAGTTTTAATCGTTATTAGGCATATTAGAAGATCACGAGCCTCACAGATCTCATCTTTCGTCAACGGGAGGCCATCAGAAGCTTTTTGAAAGGTTTTTCTGGCCGATACCACGGGCCTAGAGCCCTTGAACTTTTCCACATCATCAATTGTCAGGCGTGTGTCACATTCATCTAATAGCCTCTGATTTCTCCGCGGTCGCATCTCCAGGTCTACTGTCCGGCGCCAGCCTTTCAGTCTCTCCTTAGTGTTCCGCAGAATTTTAGTTACATCCTCCGCAAGCGTTGGCACAGTTCCAGGGCGAATACGATCTAAGGTGACAAAGGCCAAGAACATCTCAAGTGTCTCAAGATATGCATTTATCGTCCCGGAAGTCTTGGGACCCATGTTGCGATCAACCCATTGTGTCCATACGATATATCCCTCTTCCTCTGCTAATATGTCAATTCCGCTACCCCCTGAATCAAGATCTTCTAGGATGGTCTTTATGTGGCTGGCATGTTGAAGCCTGTTTCGATTCTTCTTTCGACCACAATCAGGGTAGTGCAGGTAATTGTAGAATCCTATTAGCCAATTATGCCGATCATTGCGTGGGTTTTTGGCTGTAAAATATTCCAGCAGGGATTCCCGTTCTCTGCAGGCTTCGTCTTTGTCGTCCCCACTGTCTTCCTGTTCTGTGGTGTATCCCTCCAAATAATCGTCGAGAATTTCTTCGTCTCCCTTTGAAGTCTTTGCTGCTGGCTCTGAAACCGGGTCTTCTATTAGGACTGATCGTTTTCGTTTTACATTTCTGTAGTGCAGCACTTCTTCTTGTTCCAGCTTTCCTTTATACTCTCTGGCATTGCGGAGGTAATTTTCTAGTACTTGACCATTCTTCAGCTTGTGTACTCTTTGGAGATGTTTCTTAAGAATATGGGTTGCGAAGTTGCAACCTTCAAAAGGACACCATTTTACTTTCAAGCCGAGCCTTAATCCCTTCTTGCTCTTCCTCATAGGACCCCTCCTCCTTCCTTGGAGGCCCGCGATGGAATTTAGTTTGACTACTTCTTCTTCCACCATCTTGTGCTTTGCACGCAAGTGCCTTAGGAGGTTAGGGCCCTCGTACCCGCATGTCTGGAGTGGACACTTCTTCACAGAGTGATGGTCCCTTTTCTTCTTAAACTTCTCTTCCTTGTTTGTCTCACTGGGCTTAGTGCGATTATGCCTCTCCTCCTCCTGCTGGCTGCTGATTCTCTTCTCCTCCTCTGTTTGGCATACGTTTTCCTCAACTGATACTGAATTCTCTATCGTTGCCGGTCGTTCGCGTTGTTCTGTCGTCTTCTTTGGTGCAGGGAGGATTTTGATCTTACAACATCTTTGGTCTTTGGTCTTTGGTCTGATTTTCTCGGGCTTGTAATCTGGGTCAGCAACTTTTTCTTCAGAGCTGTTTTCTCCGCCGTCGTTGCTGTCGCTGTTACTGATGCTGTCTTCATCACCACTTTGTTGCCCTTTCCATCTTCTTACAATTTTTTCCCGTAACTGTTTAAGGCTTTGTATATGTGCCAATAATCCTCCGGCTACGTCCTGTCCGTCGATGGGTACATCTAACTTCGTCAGATGTTTCATTTCTGCTAGGTACTGTGCGTAGGTCATGACGGATTTTCCGATAGCTAGCAACTGCTTATCCCCAAGGTAGTCGCCAACAGCCGCGCACTCCTTTGCTCTTCGAAAGTGCATTTTTAATTTAGTCAAATTCGGGACTTCTTTCATTGCTCTAATCTGTATGTTTAGTGGCTCATCAAGACTAAAAAATCTCAGCGCTTCTGGGTCACCCTCTACCGCCTGTCCAATGAATTTGCATAGCCATTCAGAGTGGTGCTGTTGCTGCCCTTCCTCCGAAACTTCTCCAATGCTCTCGTACCAGTTCTTGATATGTTGAATCCGAATCTGTAAAGCGCGCCCAACCTGATTTGCATCAGTTTCCACTGGGATTTTTCTTTTGTAAAGTAATGATGCTAGTAACTCGAGAAACGTCATCAGTTCTAAAGACAAATTTTCTAGTAAACCAACCCCAAGGATCTGGGCACCCAGAGCCACTTTTTTCGCACGCAAATATTCGGCTGTCAGGGTCTCCATTGTTGGCTGCGACTTGTGAGGTATGAAGTTCACCTCCTGGTTACCTTCGAGACCAAGATCTATCAGAGCGGTCTCCACGCCCATATTGCCTTTTTCAAGTAGCCTGAGGTATCCCTCCATAGTAGACTTTTCAAAACTCCTACAAGTATGTACTCCCTCACAAAAAGCGCACAAAACTGAAAGTAAATTCAATGTAGTCAATGACACGACCTTATGGTAACTCACCCAAGTAGTCAATTAGATTTTTTTTGCCTAAATAAATAAATAAAATAAATTAAAAAATGATTACAAGCCGTTATCCAGGCAATTTCCTTGTAGTGAAGCCGGATTTAAACATTAACTCCTTCACACTCGCGCTCACATATCACCCCAATATAAGTTTGTCATGACAAGTCTAGCTAGTCTTATATTTCGGGACAACAGAATCTGACACAGTTAATTCAAATTATTATTATATAACCAAAAAAAATGACTTCATTGTGATTGGCTGAGAGCTGGCCAGTTTATTTAAATATCACTCGCAGTGTAAATACTTAATCGTACTCGCATTGACACGGTTGCCTGTGTGATAACTAGCCAGACCAATCCATTTAAATCTTAAAACACCCATGTTTCACCACAAAAAGGTCATTTTTGAAGGCGATCTCCAAGGAATACAAGATGTGCTGCTTCCCACCATGTTATGTAAGGTAAAAACATTATACAGAAGGAAAACATACGTCAACGACTTTCCATTAGACGATTGAAATGGATTATTATCCGTTTTTCTTCCGCCTAAGATTAGGTAAACGCCATCTAATGTCTTTGACTTGAAATTTTAGGCTGTCCGTTTATCTCACATCCATGGCTTTCCATTTTAAAAGGGATCAGAACTATCGGGAAAATTACTCAGTAACTTAGTGTTTACAAGGCAGGTATCAGTAATACCCCAAATGACATCACTTGACGATAAAGGAAGGTGTGAACCTTCGGCAAACCAAACAACTGGACAATGAAGAGCACATATAAGCGAATGCATTAAATAACGACCTACAAATTCGGCAAATATGGAATAATTGGCTTAAAAATCAACAATAAACAAGCAATCGGCCATTATTTCTTTACACACACACAAAAAAAACGTTTCGATCGGAATCTACTCTACCAGTAGTTATAGCAATGCTGAAAGCAACTAACTTTCTTGAAACTCACGCTTCAGCTGACTGCAGTAAAATAGTTTAAATGACGGCAAAGTCTGATTGATAATTATATAACTTAACAGCACGGCAAAATTAACGAGAGAACACAGGGGAAAAACGATAAGATTTTCTTCAAATGTAAATAAACGAACTTGAATTGAAAAAACCGAAAAAAATTCTTAAAGGGCAGAAAAAATCACTCTTTGTTAATGCCACAAACATTACATAAATTTTTAGCATATTAATAAGAGCTCTTTCTAACATACTGTGCGCAAATCCATTTCCAAAAGATAGTAGAGTGTACCTGTAGTGAAATGGTTTCTTGGCACGCAGTGAAATGGTTTCCTGAGACGACAAACAAAGCACTCAACAAAACTCTCAACGTTTGCGAACATCCAAAGCTTTTTGCTTCCGTTTGAAATTTTGTCTTGCTCGCCTTTTGATTGAACCAGTTAACATTCAAACGGTCTAGAAAAGTATTTACTCAGTACCTGTCCACGTTAGTGTATGTTTTCTCTCGCGAGGTAAAAAAATACTGAAAGATTTATTATTTACACACAGGTATCTCTGAATGTAGATATTTTGTTACTTTATACACAGATCTAGCTAAGATGAACCACAATTTGTCTTCGCTATTAGCGGTGACAAACCTCCCTAAGGCTAACAAAGAGTTTTTATGAGTTAGGTTATCACTCAGTGAAATCAGTAAATAAACTTTACCACAAAATATGATTGAATCATTCAATAGCCAAAGTCGGCCAAACGAGGTGAGTATTTCAATTTCCGGAGAAGACGATGTGTGTAGATAGACTCAGTTTGGCCTTTGGCCGGCAACATAAATAATTCCAGCGTTTAGCGAAACTCGGACGCGGTTTAACTGATAGCTAAGAATTAGTAAATATATTAACTGCCATTTAAGAAATAGCAAGGTTTAAAACTGCTCGATAAAATTCGAGACCTTGAAATTTAACGATGGCTAAGAAAAGGACAAAGAAATCTCTCAAAATGTAACTTAAAGGTAAGATTCCAGCACCTTCGTTCACACCCTCTCAAGCCGAATATATGAACTGGAAATCTTGCAAATATACGGTCTTATTGAATCTCTCATGCTATTGAATATGACATATTGCTGACAGTAAAATACGTCTAATTCTGATTAACTAATTAGTTCCGATTAATTTTTTTAGTCTAATTAGCCGATTTTATTGCCCAGTGCTAAGTGTTTCATTTGTTCACGAGAACCTGGTACGACCGCTGACATTATAAAGTCATATTGCGGAAGTTCATTTTCCGAGCGGCCATGCTGGATTTTAGATTAGCTTATAACTTCATTTTAGAGTTCGTATAAACATCCAGAACACAACGTTTTCGCATAAATATACTCACACTGATCTAAAGAACACAGCTATAACATTACAGATTGTCGCGGCAT
>Ga0126337_10002908_pt1 | contig 11046 bp, 10 predicted proteins | sample DipCmetagenome_FD_92527 | JGI IMG/M metagenome (GOLD analysis project Ga0126337, IMG submission 92527) | Coral microbial communities from La Bocana,Puerto Morelos, Mexico - Diploria C A metagenome | ecosystem: Host-associated > Invertebrates > Cnidaria > Coral | place: La Bocana,Puerto Morelos... | reverse complement strand
TTACTGTAAGCAAACAAAAACTAGTGAAATGCAATTGGACTGTAATTGGACCCCCATGTGATCTTGCAATTACATGAAAAGTAGGAGTTTTGTGGAGACCCCATCAAGATCAAAACTGTTGTACAGCGATACTAACAGTGATACTAATTTTTAGTTATACAATAATTTAACTTAGTATTTAACTTCTGTAGATGGATGCTGGACACAACACCAGTTTTAACTTTAGTAACTTGAAATAAATTGCTTTTAATTAATGGTGGTATAGCAGTACACATCTAAAAAGACATCATGCCCCATAATTAATTTTAACAAAATTGATGTTCAAATTTCAGTGAATTAAAGCTTTGAAAGGAGCCTGCATCATCTTAACTGTGATAATGTTTTAAAGGTGCCTGAATTAGTTGGTTTTAAAATAACTACAATCAGTTTTCCTTACCACTACCATTCCTGGCTTCAATGATAAGTTTCGATGCAGGAAAGATAAAATCCTCCACAAGATCCTGAAAATCAAAATAATTTTACTTACACCTATTGTAATATGAACACTGTCATAAAGGGGTGTCTCTTGAGATCTCTCAATAACTCAAATCTTGAGCTAGTTCAAATGAACACTGATTTTCCTGGATTTGCGTGCAAATGAATATATCAAATGAATATATCAAATATCATATATTTGACCTGCTGAGAAAGATAATATGAATATATGACTGATCATCACAGTTACACACACAACTTAAGCAGTTATGAAATTAAAGCCTGAAAACAATTCAGGCTGAACAGGATTCGAACCCATAATCTCTGCGATACTGGTGCAGTGCTATACAGACTGAGCTATCAAGCCATCTGGGAGCTGGTCACTTTGTGAGTTCGTAATACACTTGTAGAAGTGAAAGATGCAAATGAATATATGAAAGATCATATATTTGAACTGCAGAGAAAGATACTACTGCACCGGTATCGCAGAGGTCATGGGTTCGAATCCTATTCAGGTCTGAATTTTTTCAGGCTGTAATTTCACAACTGCTTAAGTTGTGTGTGTAACTGCGATGATCAGTCATACAGTGTATATTCATATTCTTACATTTACTGTACATGTAATTTTACCTTCGGCAACCCAAACTCTTAAATAGTACCACAAACAAACACAGAAACACATAGGGGGCCCTTTAATTAAGCTGCTAAACTGAATGACACATTGGTACAACACAAAATTAATGTCATCAGGGTAATGTATGTGCACACAACTACTCCTTTGGGTTTGAAACTGCTTTTTTGTTTTTCCTCCTTTTCTACTAGTTGGATAACCTTGTTTTCTATCTATAGGCACGACAATATTAACAGTGTTGGAAAGTAATGATCACACGCTTGCCATTGCAAGCATGAAAAGTATTGGGTGAGTCAAATCAGTGATAATTTATGTAACAGTCACACGAGTATGAAGTGATACTGCTGGTCTCTATTTGCATGAAAATTAAAGGTCCACTTGCCAACAAATGGATCCGAGGAAAATTTGTCGCGAAAAGAAGCTGGTTAGAAAATAAAGTGTAACTGTTGTAGTCATCTTTGGGTTTAAGGACTTATAAGAATAAGTTCTCTTTGATGGAAAAATGTCAGTCTTCCAAGTACCAACAAGTCGTCTGGTGCTTTCCATTATGCCTAACTGACCAGTCAGAGACCAATGGGAATACCAGAGGAAAGTGGAATGACATTTTCCAGTCAAACTGGGCCAACCACAAGGAATGGTTCTTATACCCAATGAAAAATAAAAATAAACTAGAATATAAAATAATAATAAAACTATGAATAAACTATTAAATTACAGAATAAAATGATCTAAAAGTTGCTGTCTTTAAAAATTAGTTAGGTTAGTTAAGATTTTGAACAGTTTAACAGGGGATGGTCGGCAATCAGAATCTAAAATAACTCTAGCAGCCCTCTTCTGCAGCTTTAGAACACGGTTAAGGGAATGTTTACAGACCACAGCTGGTCCAAACCACATTCACATAATCTCTAACTGGTCTTATCATGGTATTATAAAAAAGAAGTCAATGTTTTGAGGTACGCATCATTGAATCCTCTTTAAAGACCCTATCCACTGCAAAAGTTTTGGGCATACTTTATCTACATAAGGGATAAATGTTAGTTTGTGGTCAATCTCTAGGCCCAAAAGCTTTGCACATTGGACATTTTCAAGCTGCTTTCCATTAGCAGCAGCAGCAGCAAGGTCATAACAATTCTAGTTGAAAGACGCTTTCCAGTAACAGTAAGCACTTTTGTCTCACTCTCAGTGAGAGGAAGTTTATTTGCTGTACCCCACTGGTTGACTTCAGAAATTGCTGTAGTCAGTGAACTTTGTAACATTTCAATGGAACCAAAGTTAGCAGCAGAGATAACTGTTGTGTCATCTGCAGAAGTCAATCTGAGCAGAGCTCACATGTAGCCTCACATGCAGCAGATGATCATTAATAAAAGCAATGAAAAGCAACGGACCTGGAACTGAGTAGGGATTCTATTTTAGCCCTAGATACCTTGACTGACGCCTATCATTCAGAAATGATTGAAACCAGATAAAAGATTTGTTGTCAAGCCCATAAGCTTGAAGTTTTTGCAATAGTCAAGTGATCAACCATGTTGAAAGCCTTGCAGTAGTCAATTAGAATCATACCACTCACACGATCATTGTGAAGGTTGAACAGCAGTTCCTCAATAATTCTAGCTAGCAAGAGCAGTTACTGAACTATAACACTTGCAAAAAGCAGACTATTGAGAATAAATCAAGTTATTGTCAAAAAGATAGGTGGATAGCACATGCCTCTTAATTACCTAGGAAAGTACTGGCAACACTTATGTCGGATGATAGTTGCTTATGCTTTCTGCATCCCCACCTTTGAATAGCATAGTGACTTTTGCAGTATTCTAGCACTGGGGGGAAACTGATGTTTCGAAGCAATAATTAATTAATTAATTAAGTAATGGACGGAGCAATTATTGGAGCAGCTTATTTCAACATCCACGCACTGATATCGTCAATGCCACTGGCCTTGTTAAAGCAAATATTTTTGACACATCTTACTCTATGTGACAGGAGGGTTAGAAAAAATAGTGCTAGCTTCCTTTTTTGAACTGACAAAATTGCTAAGTTTGGAGATGTCAAAACTCATCTGAGGACATAGTGACCTAAGCTGATGCACGATAGAAGTAAAATGAGAATTAAACTCAGAGGCAATTATTTTGTTCTTTATTTTCAACAGTATGATATGCCCACTTTAAGGCTGCTTACACGCTTAGACTGTTTGTTCAATCCAAAAATTGATTTGGTTGTTTTCACACATTTCTTTGGCATTGTTTTTACTATTTTCAAGTTTTGAGACATAATACTCTCGTTTAGCACTCTTTAACATGTGAAATATTTTATTCCTGGCTTTCTTGTATTCAGCACAATCATCAGGATTCAAATTAACACTTGATCGTTTCAACAAAGTGTCCATCAACTTCAGCTGTTCAATAATGGCATTAGATATCCAAGGAGTTTGGTTGGCAAGTGTGACCCAGCATCATCAGAATCATTGTCGATAAAGCGCATAATTAAATAAATTCTCCCATGATTCCAGCATATTGTTGATCTTGTCAAAAAAGATTGTTTCCTAGGGGGTCTGCTCAAGATTTTAACTTTGACCGTTCCTCTTCAATTTTCAGTCTGACCAGGCCAACTGGTCATAGTGGACCACCTCCAGGGATGGTCGTGAATATTCTTTGGGCAGGAACCGAAATGGGTCTTTCCATTTCATTCCCGGACAAAATTTCTGGAATCTTTGGCACAATGGAAAGCACAATTTACTTTGGTGTCCTCTACTCTAAGGAATATGTGCAAATATGGGGAACACACCTGTTTGTTTAGCTGTTTTTCATTTTAAACTACAGCAAAGGTGTCAAAATTTGATGACAAAAATGAGAATAGAAGATTTAAAATCAATCTGCGATCCTAGGGAAGCTATCTTAAAAGGATCAGAACAAGAATACTCAACACAAAAATTATTGGCAAGCTGGGCCTCCATGATTACGAGATAGGAAAAAAATGTTTTGTTAATAATTGCCTTTGTTTTTGCGAGGAGAGCCATCTTTCTGGGCAAGTGAAAACTACACCAAGTGAGTGCTTTCTGGTAATTCATATGCAGTACTGAACCACAGGGAAAAATTTTTACTTAAGATTACTCCAAATCTTCACAGGGCTATATTTGTCAAATTTTCCTTCTGGGAAAAATAGATTGTTCTATAAAAGTTAATAAACTGACAAGGTGTTAAAATCTGTAAAAGGCGTGGACTCTAAAGTGGCCTTTTCATAGCAAACGGCTTAATCCAGAGATCCTACATGCATGTATATCAAACACCTTCAATTTTAGATTTCACCTCTGTCGAGAGTGACTCCACGCAATCATGCTTCAGCAAATTGTTCCTTTTGCCCATTATTGTTGATCACTGGTCTAAAACATGTGGGCCTAAACAGTGACTTATCACTTTCCCCCAAAGCTCCCAGAGTGCACTTCGCTTCCACAAAAGGATAAATTGTGCGGGAAGAAATAATTGAAGCATCACTCATTACATATCTAAATGAATGGCCACGCGTTAATGCGACAATACATCATTGCACATTGTTACGTCACTCATTCCCCATGTGAGCTGAGTTCAGTTCCATTTGCATGCTTGAAGAAAGGTTGAGTTCTTGAACCTCTGTTGTCCTGTTTTCTGTTTTTTACCATGAGGCATATTGATATATGGTGGCAGTGAGTGTGGAAGGTTGAGTATTTACTATTTCTTTGATGCCTGCAACTGAAGGGCAAGCCGAACTTGCTACGCCTTCTGTACAAGCTTCCATAGCTTTATATTCACTTGGACTCATCAAAGTGGTACGATTTTAACAAAGCAATACGTCAAAAATCGTAGCTTAGATTCAAATGAACACTGGAATGAATAAAAGGAGCAAAGTTATTGATGAATATCACTCCAGAAACTAGAATGTTTGCGAGTGTTTTTGCGGTGTCTGACATTTGCAGACGCTGAGCATTCGTTCATGTCAGTTTCTCAGCCTTTCCCGGGGCCTTTCCACGTGCATGCTTTAAGCTTTCCCAGACCTTTCTTACGAATAAATTAATATAACGCAACAATAGGGTTTAAAACAATCAACCAAGCAGAATCTTAAAACAAAACAAAAATATTGCACCCAACATCAAAGCGTTTGCGCTCATGCAGTAACCAGCCACATGTTTGGAAAGTAATCAGTCTGTGAATTTTGAATATTCAATGAGAAAGAACAATAGCGTGAATATATGAATAATAATCGACCCACAAAATGTGGGTACACACTTAAAGCGTGCCTGTGTTGTAATGGTGAAAATGTGGTCAGAGCACGAGCATCCACAGAGGAAACCTGCCTGTTCCCGCCTGATGTGCTCATCCAACATTTCAGCCAGTCTTGTGTGGATGATCTTGCTGAAGACCTCACTGGTAATGGGGAGCAGAGTGACGCCTCTCCAGTTGTTGCAGTCACCCAAATCACCCTTTTTGGGTAGTTTGACAATGAGTCAGGTATTCCACGCTTCAGGAATTGTCTCGCTCTCCCATATCTCTCTGAACATGCACATCAAAAAGCGTGGTGTTTCAGTTTCTTCAGCCTTAAGCATTTCTGCTGTCACTCCATCTGCTCCACCTGCCTTCCCACTCTTCATCACTTTGATGACAGCTTCCACCTCTACCATGGTAGGTGGATCTATACAGATATCCAAGTCCTCAACTGCTGGTGGAGTCTCAGCTACCTGTTCAGGCTCTAGCCTATTTAGAATGCTTTCAAAATGTTCCTTTCAGTGTGCCAGCTTCTCTGCTTCTTTCAAAATAACATTGCCATCTGTGTCTTTTACAGGGACATCGTTGTTTTTAAAACCATTATTTTTTAATTGTATATAGTGTTTTCAAATCTTGTCTACCAGCAGCCTCTTCTGCCTCAACCGCCAGTCTCTCTACAAAGATTCTCTTGTCTAGTTTGGTCATTTTTTTTACTACATGGTCCAGTTTTTGAGTATTTTCTCCTCAGCTGGTCATGGACGCAGTGTGACCGGGTGGAGTTCATTCGCTGCTTGACTCCCCTCCTTGTTTCTATTTTTTCCCAGGTCTCCCCTTGTATCCATTCCTCCCTCTTCTTCTTTTTAAATCCAAGGACCTTCTCTCCCGCTTCCTTAAATGCCTGGTTAATGGACTTGATGTTCATCTCCTGTTCTTCCCCCAGGATTTGGAAGCGGTTCTTCAGCTCCCGTCTAAAAGCTTGTCTGATCCAGTCATCTCCAAGTTTACTGGAATCGAACTGGTGGCCCCTTTGCTGACCTCTTTGTGCCCTACGCAACTTCAGTGACACAACTGCCACCAGCAGATTGTGATCACTGGTGACATCCGCTCCTCTATAGGGCTTTACATCTTGTAAGGAGCTTCTCCATTTTCTGTTGATCAGAATGTGGTCTATCTGGCTTTTAGTGGCTCCACTGGGCAAGCTCCAAGTAGTCTTGTGGATATTTCTATGCTGAAACAAGGTACCTCCTATGACCATGTTGTTCTCATCACAGAAGTGACACAGTCTTTCTCCATTGTCATTGATGGTGCCTCACAGACTCCAAGGATGTTGAGGCTGTAGTTATGAAATTCCCTTACCACTTGGGCAAGTTTACCGGTCTGGTACAAAGTTCTTACATTCCAACAGGCATCAAGGAATCCACAGTTGGGGAGTCAACTCCCTGCAGGGTTTGGTTGACATCCGTCATCTGTCCACATCTCACCACCAATGATTGCTCCTCTGACGTAGGTTTCCGTAACAATTTTTTTTATAGGATGGGGTTGTTAGCCCCATACCCAACCCTCCTCTTTTACCCGGGCCTGGGACCGGCTGGATATACCCAGACTGAACTGGATATACCCAGGAGGAGTGGTGAATCAAGACTGTGACTCCTCTGACTCTGACTTGGATATGACCTCATAAAGGCCCTTAACGCTTTTGTCAATGGTGTCGTGTCAAAGAAAGACAAACCAATCTATTGTGAAATGCACATCAATGCCAGCCCAGACAGACTTCAAGTAGACTGTGGAGCCACTGTGAGCAGAATTCCCAGCCGTTACATAGGTAACAGTGAAGTTGAGCCATCCAACATTTCCCTGGAGATGTGGAACAAGGTGACAATGAAAGCACTTGGGACCAGTAAACTCCTCCTGGAGAACCCCAAAACATCTAAGAAGTACATGGTGAAGTTTGTCATGGTTTAAGCTGAACTCACCCCACTGCAGAGTCGCAAGGCAGCTGAGAAGACGAAAAGGCTACCCATTGAGCTGTGAGACCAGTTTAAGCAAGAGCTTGACAGACTAGTTAATATAGAAGTCCAGTAGATGAACCCACCGACTGGGTAAATCAGATGGCAGTCGCAACCAAAAAGGATGGAAGTCTTCGGATCTGCATAGATCCACGATCCCTTAACCTCACTTTGAAGCAGGAACACTATCAGCTTCCAGTACTTGAAGACATCCTTCCTGACATTGTGAAGGCAAAAGTCTTCAGCGAAGTTCATCTCAGTCATGTTTATTAGAGTCTAGCCTGCTTACCACCTTCTCTACCCCATTCGAGAGGTACAGGTGGACACGTCTCCCATTTGGGCTCTCCATTACCTCTGAGATCTTCCAAAAACAACTCCATCAAGCCCTGGAAGGACTTGTGGGTGTTGCCTGCATAGCTGATGACATATTAATCTATGGTGTTGGGGACACCATCGAGGATGCCATGCAAGATCATGACAGAAACCTCACATCACTTTTGGAGCGTTGAGAAGTCCATCCGGCTCAACAGGAGAAAGTGGTCCTGACAGTGGAACAACTGAATTTCATGGGGCACCAACTTACTGCACAGGATCTGAAACCTGATCCAAGTAAAGTAGAAGCTATCCTGAAGCTGGACACACCAAAGACCAAGGAAGACATTTAGAGACTCAATGGAACTGTTAATTATCTTGCAAAATTCCGCTCAAAGCTTTCTCAAGTTATAGCCACTTAGGAGACTTACACAAAAGGGAGTTGAGTGGTATTGGGGCAATGCCGAAGACAAAGCATTCAATGAAGTTACGCAGCTGGTCACTCAAGGTCCAATCCTGGCCTACTACAGTCTCGTCAAAGAGCTCATTATACAGTGTGATGCCAACAGCCTGGGGCTTGGTGCCACACTTATGCAAGAAGGTGAACCACTGGCATACGCTAGCAGAGCAGTGACAGATCCTGAGACCTGTTATGCAACCATAGAAAAGGAGATGTTAACCATTGTATTTTCACTGGAGAAGTGGCATCACTTTGCCTTTGGTCATTGGGTTACTGTCAGAACAGACCACAAGCCACTTGAAGCCATCACCAAGAAACTATTTGACAGGGCACTGAAGTGCCTACAAGGCATGCTGCTCAGAAGTTTGGCCTACGAAATAGAAGTGCAATATTCTCCAGGCCATACGCAACACTTGGCGGACATGACCAGCAGATCATACCTACCAACTGATGGTCAAGAAACCTGCAATGAATTTGAAGTTGTCAACGCAGTCTAATTCCTGCCCATTGGACAAAGGAGACTGCAGAAGTTTTGAGTTGAAACTGAAAAGGATGACAGCCTACAAGTATTGAAGACCACCATACTGAAAGGCTGGCCGGAGGACAAGTCCAAGGTTCCTTCCCAACTGACCCCCTACTAGAGTATGAGAGATGAACTTAGCATTTATGATGGGCTAGTCTGAGCGCCTAGTTATACCTAAAGGACTTAGGGTCCAGGTTAACAAAGACATACATGCATTACCTGCTGGTGTAGAAGGTTGTCTTGGGAGGGCATGGGAAAGTGTATTCTGGCCCGGCATGAACTCAGACACTGGATTTCTACCTGTGAACCCTGTAGGCTATTTGAAATTTCGCATGGCAAAGAGATCCTCATGTGTCATGAGGTAACACAGAGGCCTTGGGAGAAAGTAGCTGTTGATCTGTTCTCCATGAACCAGAAAGACTACCTGGTCACAGTGGATTACTATAGTGGATATTGGGAACTGGCGAGACTGCACCACCCAGATGCAGAGACTGTAGTGAAGAAACTGAAGGCTCATTTTGCCAGACATGGTAGTCCGTGTCAGCTCGTAAGCGACAATGGCCCTCGATTTGTTGCTGCAGAATTCCAGAAGATGACAAAGCCCTGGGACATAGAACACAGAGTTACATCTCCCTACAACAGCAATGCTAATGGGAAAGTTAAGGCGGCCATCAAAAATGCTCTGCAAGACTGCTAAAGCTGGAGACGATTTTTACTTGGGGCTCCTTGATGAACGCAAAACCCCGTTGCAAGGCTTTGGAAGCAGTCCAGTCGAGAGGCTCATGAACAGAAGAACAAGGACTCTACTCCCCACAACTAGTGCCTTGTTGGAGCTAAGGACACTCAACTCAACTCATGAGAGAGACAAGCTGAAGGATGTACAGAAAAGGCAAGCCCGGTACTACAATAGCAATGCCCAAGATCTACCTCCCCTGAATGAGGGTGACACTGTGTGGATGAAGCCATTTGTAGTGGGACAAAAGCAGTGGAAGAAAGGGGTAGTTGTGGAAAGACTTGATGAGAGGTCATATGAAGGGGAGACAGCAGACAGATCCTCTTACAGGTGAAATAGAGCCCATCTGAAAAGAACCAACGAGCTGCCTCCTGAGGTTACTACCAGTGAGTCGCCACAAGCTTCAAATAATCCTGACGTGACTGGTGACTCAACTTGTTAAGAAGAGTCAAGTAACACTCTGGATGCACCCAGCATTGAACTCAGTGGAAGGACAGCTGAGCTGGACTGTGGTGTTGCAGTCAGGACCCATTCAGGGCAGATTGTGAAGAGATCATCCTATCTCAGAGATTATATCACCTGACTTTCATGCTTTCGGGCCCTAGTTCCTGAGCATTGAATACTGAACGTTCAACTGCACTTTAGAATTGCATGTTTAATTAGTTTTGGTGAAAACTTGTTATGGTGCACTATTATTGAACATTGACACTTGAACACTCAAGAAACTTGCTGAGACTTGCTTTGTGCCTAAGAGTGTTCGCTCCTGATCATTGGACTTTGAACATGCCATAGACATTGGACACTTAATATTGAACATTTATTACTCTGCATGATATAGTTTATATTTTATTTTATTTTATTTTAATTTCACTTGTGTTTTCCATATTGGGGAGGATGTGACATGCTGCATCATATGTTGTTATGTCACTGATTCCCCGTATGTAGCTGAGTTCAGTTTCATGTGCTTGCTCGAAGAAAGGTTGTGTTCTTGAAACTCTGTTGTCCTGTTTTCTCTGTCTTATTACCACAATATTGATACAATACCTAATAATTTTGCTGGAATTTCAGGTTGTAGTTTTGGCATTAACAACTTCTGATGCCTCAGGAAAGCAATAATAATTATTGTTAAAACAGAACCTACTTTTATCAGATTCTACATTTCGTAACATATAGTTTCTGGATGTTTCATGCATGATTAATTTTTTTTTCTGGAACACAATCAAAGGTTTAAAGTTACCTCAAAAATTAAATAGTACATGTTGAGATGCCTTGGGATTGTTTTTCGGAATAATCAATACTAACACTAATGTACGTGTATGTTGATTGAAAATAAGTTAGATGAAACATAGAATACATGATGATGAAGTATTGTGATGTTGTTGTTGTCATGTGGAATTAATGTTTAGAAACTAAATATGAATACCAGCACACAGCCTTCATTTCTAGCTACTCTTTGTAAATGCCCCTCTCTTCAGATTGGCTATTCAGGGCACTAACTGAACTCAAAGGGTACTGCAAGTAGACTATTACTATTATTATTATTATATAAAACTGGATCATTGGATAATGCAATTCAAGAGTTGGTGTAACCCATATGGTGTAGGAGACATTATACCATGCTCTTTGAAAATAGCAAGCAAATGCATAATTTCTCAACAGCATCTTAAATTCTATT
>Ga0126337_10002907_pt1 | contig 11046 bp, 3 predicted proteins | sample DipCmetagenome_FD_92527 | JGI IMG/M metagenome (GOLD analysis project Ga0126337, IMG submission 92527) | Coral microbial communities from La Bocana,Puerto Morelos, Mexico - Diploria C A metagenome | ecosystem: Host-associated > Invertebrates > Cnidaria > Coral | place: La Bocana,Puerto Morelos... | reverse complement strand
CCTGATTTTTTCAGGCTTCTTCTTTCCAGTTGCTTAAATTGGAAAATTAACTGCGATGATCATTCTTCACTTTCATCTACAACCGCAGTTCATATATGAATTATTTCATATAAACTTCACATCGATTTGTAATATTAGTTTTGTGTTTAAAGATTCGTTCTCAGGATTCAAAGGGCCCTGGTGTATCAAGAATTCAGACTGTTAGAGGACCACCTGGGGAAGCTGTAAGTTCTGTGCCCTTAGCATTGGTTGCAGCGTTAATTACTACATATTTTTAATTGGTATTAATTATCTCTTTAGTTAAGCTAATATTAATTATGGTCGTAAGTAATTATGTCTTTAAGACTAAATTATTTTGGCAAAGTTCTGGTTGTAAAAGATTACAAATGAAGTGGATAAATACTGTGGGATCACAATTCAGTTGACAGCCAAGTGTTTTCACAGCATTTTTAAATTCTCCGAAACTTTCATGATATGAGTGTTTCTATAACTAGCCAAAAACATGAAGAAAGTGTTTTCTACCTGTTTTAGACAACAGCTGAAAGAAAATAACGAGCAGCATGATATTTGACTACTTTTCTGTGGTTCATTGGGTTATATTTTGTAAGAATAGCAGGTATCAGTTTAAGAGCATTGATGTGTGGTATCACCATCCAACATCTCTTTTCCATTTAAACTCTGGTTGTTGTTACTGGATAATGTACTGTTAGTAGTATTATTCATTAATTAACTTATTAATTAAGAATTATTGATCAATTGAAATTTATTTCAGGGTTCTCCCGGGAATTCAGGACCTCCTGGTACAAGAGGACAGGAGGTTAGTTTGAATGGTGTTTTTAACTGATTTTTGAATTCCAAAATAAAATATGTCTGACATTTACACACTCTGTTAGCTGTTTAACATCTGGTTTCCAATTGCTAATTGACATTTGAAAATCTCAAGGAAGGGTGCTTAGCTTGCTGGGGGAGGGGGCACTTAGACTTCAACATCTGTATGGAATTCAACTTTGCTCAACAGTAGTGAAAAACAAGAATAGCTTTGACTCAGGAACTTTAACAGTAGGGTCTCTGAAAATCATTGTAAACACTCGTATTCAAACTCATTATGTTTATGATGTATATGATGTGAAATAAACATGTGAAAACCATGTGAAACGGGCTCCGCTTTTTCACAACGTATTTCACAGTAAAGGATGTGAAACACCATGTGAAAGGACATGTGAAACGTCTGTCACAAGGCAGGTAAACTACCCTAGAAAAGTCAACGAAACACTGTCACCATAACACATATTTCTAGCTCCATGATTTGTACATCTTGACTGTCTATTAGTCTTAATATCAGGGTTTTCGATAAGAATCGGAGTAGACAGCAAAACGTAAGGAGTAGGCAGTGAAGGTACAACTCAAGCCGAAACAATGATCTTGGGGTGGGGGTGTATGGGAGCGTGCCCCACCTGGGAGATTCTTGATAAGAGCATGTGTATCTGTATTAAGGGTGAAAGTTTCTAAAGAAACTGTGGTGCTGCGTCGGTGGGTAACAAGGTAATTTGGTTATATCAACTAAGTTGAAAATGTAAATTGGCCACCGTAACGAGTTATAAAGCTGACGTTTCGAGCGTTAGCCCTTCGTCAGAGCGAATAGCCTGACGAAGGGCTAACGCTCGAAACGACAGCTTTATAACTCGTTACGGTGGCCAATTTGTGCAGGTTTCACACGCACACCCACCCATCGCAGCTGTTTTTGAACAAACGCGACTCACCACCGCTAATTACTGGGAATTCAGGCAACTTTCCTTTGTGTTTTATGAATAAATGTTGTTCTGCAAATTTACGGAAAAAATGGTGTTTTCCTTTTTGGGACATTTTTTTCTTTTAGAATTGACATTTTTGTATTTTGCAAATTGGGAAAAAGGTGACATCGTGAGGTCTGCAACTAAAATGGTAACATACTAAATAAAGAATATGTTTGGAAGTATTGAAGCAGTCAACCAGGCCTCTACAAGGAAGCATTTTTGCCCATTACACTTAGGAGTCAGTCTTTCCATTGGAGTTTTTGAACATAATGATTACCAGATCGAGCTCTACTATTCCTCAATGCAATTGGTTTGTACTCTTTTGGCTTTACTTACTTATAATAATGGCTTTTATTTCTCTTTGACAGGGAGAACGTGGTGAAACTGGTGAAACAGGTCTTCGTGGAGTAAATGGACCTGCGGTAAGGATTGAGTCCAATTGTATTTATTTAACTTGATGGCATTGATTCTGACCTGAAGCAATACATGTATGTGAGAGGCGGGTGGCATCATGGTTAGTGGCCTTGACTGTACTCTGGATCAAGTCGTCTGGGTTTGCGCCCTGTTGTGTTCTTGAGAAAGACATGCAACTCTCACAGTTCCTCTCTCCACCCATATCAGGTGTATAAATGGGTAGTGGTGAGTGTAATGCTGGGGGTAACCCTACGATAGACTGGCATCCCATATACTAGGACTAATATTCCAGGTCGCGTCATGTTAAAGAAACCGGGATAAGTATTGGCCAGATGGGCCCACCACTTAATTATTGTAACAATGTTGAATTAAAGAGTAGAAATATGCAACATATTAAAAACTCGATCGTTAATTGAGAACAAATCTTTAAACACAAAACTAATTGAGAATAATTGAGAAAGTGTTTTCACCGGCTTAGCCATCTTGGTATATGAGCCATTTTAAACCATTCTCACAAATATGGTAAGTGTTCGTGCATTTTTTTTAGATCATTGTTTATGTTTTTACATAGTATTTTATTTTAGTTTTGGACGTTTTTGGGGCATTTTTATTGAAATAATTATTCCACTCAGGAAGGCTTGTTGGATATGAGATGATTATTGCTCGTGAAATTATTGTTATCTATTGTCATGGCTTTTGATGGCAGATCACTGCTTGTAATATTATAAAACTTTTTTAATGTCATCTTATAGGCTCTTTAGATGTTATGATTATACGCAATAAATTTTGTCATTTTAAAACTCCAGTGGTTCATTTCCCGCATATTCAATTAAAATAAATGAAAATGTTCTGTTTCTACTACGAACTCATATCAACTCTCAATTATCATAGTAGGTATACCCCTGAACTATAGTTTATTTAGCAGGTCTTCGAACACAGCTTGATTTCAAACAATTAAGTCTTGCATTGAAATTGAAAACTTGGGTGGTGGTCAGTCATGTCTTAGATAGGAAAGGAGTATGCCTTTAATGAGCAGATATCTTTACAAGACAATTTCCATGGCAAAATTTCATAGAAATTTCTCAAATATTCTCAAAGTTATGACAATGTGTGGTAAACGGAACTCTTAGGGAGTAAAGGGTTCCTGGTCATAAGCTGGGTGAATGTGTTGTGGATAATTATGATAACAGTTTGATAATAATCTCGAGGTTCAGAGAATACAAAAATTAAACAGTGATTATTATTTTTGTTTTTTACAGGGAGTTCCAGGCTCGCCAGGCTCACCTGGTGAAGCAGGACGGGATGGAGGCGACGTATGTGTGGCACATTTTTAAACTGAAGAATTAGACATTTTCATTATCTCAGGGTTGTCACAAAGCTTTTAATTTTGTGGATCTATTCGTTGGCGAATGTGGCTGATTTAAATTTAATTTGCATTCTCTTCCGGGTGGATGGAATCTAGATCAGAATAACGTAGAAGAGCAGCTTGCTAAGATCTGATAATCTTTGATGTAAGCTGAAAACTTTGACAACCCTGACGTTACTGTTTTATCCTATCCGTACAGGCGCTTAATTTTTGAGCAATAAAGAGGTCAGATGTGCTAGCTGAGAGATAAGAGGAAAACACAGCTGGGATCTTTCTTCTCTTCTCCTTGCTTTGCACAGCTTCACAATACTCATGAAGCAATTAATGACTGCAGACTCCAACAGAAACATTTGTTTTCCCAGTTCTCCTGAGCTGGTGAAGCTTAGAGGAACATTGATGAAAGGAGCAAACTGCAAAAAAAAATTATTTGCTCTACACCAGCTGCCACACAATCTTTTACTACTGAGCTGGTCTAATTCACATTTGACTTGTGCGATGTAAATTCTATACGCAGGGTTTGCCTGGTCCTACAGGAGAAACTGGTGAACCTGGGCCCGCTGGAGAGCCGGTAACATTTATTTTTTTTATGTTATGATAATCTTTACCGGTAATAGCTAATAATCAACCCTGAATTATTAGTCACATGCATTTTTACCGTGTCCTATTTCATGCCACATATCATGTCTCATCTTTCATACTGTATTCCTGTGTTATTTGTTGAATGGCATGTGTTATAGTAAAAGCAGTGTAATTTAAAAAATCTGCACATTCATTCTATGATTATGTATGATTATGAGAAATTAATTTATTAATTTCACATGTGTATGACCGGGGGGGGGGGTACTCAAAAACGTTTTATACGGGGAAGCTCCTCCCCTTACCGTCCAGCCCCTTACCCTTTTATAGTGTATATGACATAAAAATTTTTTATGCTTTTTTGAAAGCCCTTTCGAAATAGAGAAGAATTGCGTTTTTCTTTTTAAAACATCTTTTTTCATTTCAGAGATATTGACAGGAAGTCTTCTTGTCATTTTTTTCACGTAGCGTGTAATAAATTACAAAGAAACAGTCATAAGTTGCGTCTGCTTGATATGTTTTAATTCAAGGCCCTTTTTATACCCGAATGAAGATTTTCCTTCCCTTTTATATACCTAAACTTGTGAAATCCCTACCCTTTTATATACCTGAAGCCTGAAAAAGGTACCCCTTTCGGGCGGAGCCTCCCCGTATAGGTATTGTGAATATTTATTTCAAATAGTAATTTAAATTATTTTCAATTACTGGTAATTAAGCTTAATCATGGAAGTTCATGTAATAGGCAGGGGGTGGGGTGGGGTGTTGGGGAATATCACTTAGGGGGAATGAATCCCAGTTACAGCTTGCCTGAAGGACATTGTTCAAGCTTGAAAACTGGTTTTCAGTTAGCACCCTGATTATCTTATGAACCTTTCAGGGACCAACAGGTGCTACAGGACGACGTGGCCTTACTGGCGTGAAAGGAGATAGGGTAAGAAATTTTTTAATTCAAACACTCACTCAAAAGTGTCTTCTGTTTCAATCTCTTTGTTATTATACTAGTCCGTACATGCCACTGAAAATCACTGTTATCACTGAAAATGTTCCCATACAGTATGTCTCAAGCATAGGACACAAAATAGTGTCTATTGAACTTACAGTTTTCTATGTTGGTTGTGTATGAGGCACAATGTTGTAAGCAATGTCAAGGTTTTTTGGCTTGAACCCTAACCCTAACCCACACCCAGTTCCCCCAGTTTAGCCTTAGCCATTCCTTTTTAATTTTTTTGGTTTTTGAGCTCTGGATCCTCCCCTTTTTGAAATTTCCAGTAATTTTTATGAGTGGATATGGATTCTATTTTCTGGAAATGCACAGTTTTTGGCATGATATGTATGTGTATTGCTGAGGCTATTTAGCAGTTGACTTACGTATACACTGTAAAACAAAGTTGCACTACCATCTAAATTGTATGTCAAGCCTTAACATATACCCTTAGCTATCAGTGTCAAAAACTCAGTTATAATTCAAAGGAATTTTTAGCATTGATACGTATGGATTTTTATTTCTATATCAAGTGTTTTCTCCTAATTAGTTTGGTTTGTAAATGTGGCAAAACACAGTCACCAGTGTTGTGATGTGAAATAACATCCATTCTGATCTATTTCCATCAGGGTTCGCAAGGAGAACAAGGTGAAAGAGGTACCCAAGGAGATCCTGGTCCATCGGTAATATACATCAAATTTTTTTTTTTCATACAGTGGTCTTATATTGCATCTTAGGCAGACCTACATCATGAGGCGGTGCAGGCAGGCAGATAAATCGAAATGCTCCTAAACAACTTATAGAGGGGTGTCTTGTACAAGAAATGTGGTAAGCCTGGCTCTAATCAACAAAAGTAAGCTAGCTGTGTGTGTGGCCAAGATAAACCAAATCAGGCTGTCCTTTCTTGCATGGCTGCCAAAGGAGGTAGACTTAAAACGGTTCTATCTTGCCCACTCGGGATTGCCCATTTATTGACAGTATCCCACAAGACGAAAATATTTGATGTAATAAATCCTGTATTGAATGAGTACAAGCTTGTCTGGTACAATCACCTGGGTATATAACGACCTTGATTTCTTTGGTATGCCGTACACTGTAGGTAATTCAACTGCATCTTGTTCCACTGACAAAAAATATGTAAGCCTTCTTACATCTTATATCCATTCATCTTGACGCAATAACCCAATGCGTATAGCTGGTGACTTGAAATGCAATAAATATTTAATAAGTGCTGTGTGAATGTTGTAATTGCAGGGATTTCGTGGTTCAGCTGGCAGAGATGGTTCAGATGGAACCCAAGTAAGTGCCTTGCATTTGTAATATATGACACATATAAGTAGCTTTAACCGAGAGCTGTAGTAATTGTCGTTTGTGGCAGGTAATGTTCTAATTAGAGTGTTATTCTTAAGGGAGGGAGCACATGGTCCAGGGTTTCCTATTGCAAGCTAAGTGCCAGTACCATCTAGCTAAGATGTGTCCTCTCGCTGCTTAAGGAGATCCCTCATAGCGTTCCCTTACAGATGTTAAACCTAAGGTGTTCGATGCATCCTCATCAGCAGAGATGTAGACACCACTTCTGTTAGTTATAGCAGTCATCTTTTTATGGAAGCTGATCAAACCCTACAGAAGTTGTTCCTTAGGTTTCTTGGAGGCATCTTGTTGAGAAGGTGTTCATTTTGTTGAAGATGATCAATAAATTATACTAATCTTGATTACAATCACTAGGGTCCACAAGGACCAAGAGGACGACCTGGCGCACCTGGTGTAATCGGAGAGAGTGTAAGTCATTTAATTAACATGAACATATCCTGCACATGATCTGTAAGATGTGCAGTGAATGGTGAAATCTAAGACCCGCCTAGGTGACACGATCCTTAATTGAAAATCCAAGACTGTGACTTAAATGACTCTAAGACTGAAAAGGAGACAAACAGAAATGATAGTTTGTGACTCATGAAAAGAATCCCAAGATTTCAAGATCAGATTGAAATTTTTCTGAGGTATGTTATTGTATGTCCCATTCACTACCCCTGGTAAGCAGACCTTGCTCTTCTAAAAACAAATTGTCACTATAGCTAGCCTAAATAGCGCTCCGATCTGGCTCAGGTTAGCCTAAATAACACTGACCTCAAGGTGGTTAGCTCCAAATAATTGTATGGACTAAGCGTATCCCACATTGGGTCTTGCCAGTTTGCCAAGGCCCTTTACAGCTGCCATTTTGGAACCCTCAGTGCATATTGTCGTTGGGTTTCACTGCCAGAGCTGGTTGTAACTGGAATGTACCAAGGAGTGCCAAGAAGTGTAACTCTGTAAATATTGGACATCAATTGTTCATTCTTGTATATTTTTTTGTAGGGTAAACCAGGACCTACAGGTTCTGTCGGAGCAGAGGGACCAGCAGTAAGTTTATTGCCTGCATACAGTAGCCTTGATTGTACTACCGGTAGTTATCCTTCTAGAACTTATGTTATATTTACAACACGATTATACAAAAATTTTACTACTTGTTTTGTAAAGTACAACTCTCATTTGTGAGGTATGACTTTTGAGGTATGTGCTTTTAATCGATATGACAAGTATACAGCTAAAACAATAAATTAATTTCCGGTAAGGTAGTTAGTCTTGCCAAATATTATTAAACAAGATGCCGGTTTTAGAGAGAGTAAAGAGAGGCAAAGCGCGGATGGGAGAAGGAGGGTGTGATGAAGAAGTAGCTTCTTCTAAAAAAAACGAATTGAAGACTAGAGTGCAAAAATCGATACCCTATTTATGACCAAAATGACGGCAAAATGGCTAAAATCGATACCCAATTTATGACCAAAACGGCTGAAAAACCATTCCCTTTGGGGCCGAACATACCTATATATATAGCCGGGGCACTGTATGAGCATTGTATGAGCACTGAAATATACTGTTTACAGCAGTGATAATGAAGTCAGGGTACGATTTATTTGCAGTTTTCAGATTTTTGTGAAGTTTTGGAAATGTGCCGTTTTATATTTTTTGACAATGAAAGAGTGGTTGTGATTAAACAATCGATAATGGTTTGCCAGTGGAAAAGCAATGCGATTTTTCACTGAAAATTGATATACTGTTAAAACATCAAATGCGTTCCAATACTGGCTTTTCCAAATGTCTGTAAAGATAATGAGGTGTTGATTTCAAAGAAAACCGTCCAACGAGAATACTGTTTGTTTTTTTCACATTTATCGTTTGTGTTGTGAGTTGGTGAATGAGACTATACTATCTTAGGTCTCGGAGAATGAGAAACTTTTCGTTTGCGGTGTTCTCTCTCAGCTTGTAGGATCTAGATCTACGGAGTGCCTTTTATTTCATCTTTTAAACTAAGATTATGAGTGAGAATTGTGCTTTATCCAGTATCGGATAAATTGGTGCTGACGCGCAAACTCAAACTAAGAGCGTATCTTCCACACATACAACTTTAGATCGACAAGCAAGTCGCACACACGATAGTTCAAGGGTCTACATAACAGTTATGTATTGGTGAGCGCTGTTTAGCGGGACCTTTACCTTTCTTAATGTGAATTGAATTATTAGTTCTGTCAAAGCAATGTATGAGCGTTGTATAAGCACTGAAATATATAAACTAAACTTATTTGTGGAATGAAATATTGGTAAAGTTTAATGGAGAACAGTGTGGTGTAAAGGTATTAAGCTACCTGAAGTTGGACTACCCTAAATGTGAACCACTAAAATTTCTAACACAAAAGATCTACAGTTTAATAGTTTAAGAATCAGTTCAGTTGTCTGCTTATGTTCCAATCTTCTAGGAATAATTTTTAAACATCATCGCTTCCATATGCATTGCGTGCCGTTTATTTACAGTGTTGTGCACTTGGAAGCTTATCAGTGTAAATGCATTACTAGTCCATTCTCAGTTAAGTCTAAAGTCTAAAAAGCTTTTGTTTCTCAGGAAAATATAGATTATTAAAGTCATCACTGACAATATATTAAGCTAGGCTTTTGTCCATACTTTTAAGTGTTAGCTTGTTACTCCCGGAATTCATCAACCCTGACCCTATTAATCTTCTCGTACTAGATAGGGTTTGTAGGCTTGCCAAATAATCTCTCATCATTAACTACCAGGGCCTTGGATCCTTCGCTTATTATGCAGCATTATCTTTGAAACAAAACACTATCGTCTTCTGTCAACATTTCTTTTATCCTCCAATGTTTTTCATCCCCAACAATACCCGAGGGTTTCTTTTATTTACTCCACAGGGTCTACCTGGTGAGACTGGAGATGTAGGGGGTAGTGGAGCTCCTGGGGCCAAGGGAGAACAAGGAGCCAAGGGCTCCCTGGGCCCTCGAGGGAGGCCCGGCCCAGGAGGGCCACAGGGACAACCAGGTGATAAAGGGGATGCTGGAACAGCTGGTGGGCGGGGAGTCGATGGACGACCAGGCTTCAAGGGTGACACGGTAATTCAAGCAGTAGTGATTACTTTGTTTCAGATTTAGAATCTACATGTATATCAAACTCCCAAAACAGCATTTTGCCACATTATTTTCCAAACACCTTGAAAATACTTGGTTGGGCTTCAACTCTCATCTCATTGTTTAGAAGTGCGGTAAAACCTAGTCTCGTTTTTACATTCCTTATTTAAGATCCATAACGATATCATATGTTTGTATATGCAATAGGACTACATGTTGTCCAATTTGGAAATAATTGGATGAAAAAATTCTGACGACAGCTAAAAATAGGACGAGGCTGTATGCCGAGTCCAATTTGGCTTCAGTGGTAATTTTTGAATCCAATTTTTTCCAAATTGAACAGCATGTAATCCTCTTACTTATTAATTATATAGCCAGTCAGTTATTGGGCATTTCTCAGTCAATTACTCGCTGTGTCGTGCGAGAAAATAGCGTCCTTTTTCCATAAAATAAATCTTCTGGACCAAGCGTGTTCAGTCAAGATGCATGACTGGATATTGGCATTGTTTTTTTTGTTTGCTTTGTTGACGCTATGCTTTGTGCTGATTGGTTAGTTGCTATTACCTATTGTATTTTCTGGGACTTGATTGGCTCAGACAAGCTGTCCTATCTTTCTAAATTGGACGGTTTGCCTATTTTTAAAGCAAAATTCTATCTGAAACTACCCAAATTAATCTTTAATTGGACAGTTTTTAAAAATTAAAGAATAATAGCTATGCTGACAATTTCGGATTAACTACTACTTGTATAATTAGAAATTATAGCAGAGTTGAAGCTAGGGATCATTATTTGAGAACAGAGTAAACTGTGGATTGTTGGTGGTGGATAACAATACTGTGCTACGGGTATTGCTGTGATTGGCTGTGCTCATTGCATTTTTAATGATCACGCCATCACATTAATTTCTTCGTAAATTCAGGAACCCGCTACCTTTCTACACCTTTTGACAATGAATTTTAATGAATTTTTTGCAGGGCACTCCAGGACCTATGGGACCTCCCGGTGATCCTGGAAAAGAGGGAACATCCGTATGTACTGCAAATTCAATTTCTAGTCCTTGTTCAGTTTAATTTGTCAAATAAAATGAAACGATGTGAGACGAAAAAAGTGCACGAAAAAACATTCATGTTAAGCGGCAAACGTATGTATACATGCATGTGTTAATAAGCACTTAATTAATAATAAGCATGTTTTGACCAACGGCACGTGACCCCGGGGGGTACTCCCAGAAGAATTTGGTAGGGGTGTGCGGCCCGCTTCCCAAAACCCTTACCCTATTAATGACCAAAATCTGTGATTTTCCCTACCCTATTTATGACCTGACCAAAAATTTAATATCCTATTTATGATCTGACTCTTACATCATTAGGGGAAGAGCTTTTGTTGCTGGCTTTATCTAACATGCGTGGCAGGCGTTTAACGGGGTAGAGGAAGGCAAAGCGCGGATGGGAGAAGGAGGG
>Ga0126337_10002906_pt1 | contig 11046 bp, 6 predicted proteins | sample DipCmetagenome_FD_92527 | JGI IMG/M metagenome (GOLD analysis project Ga0126337, IMG submission 92527) | Coral microbial communities from La Bocana,Puerto Morelos, Mexico - Diploria C A metagenome | ecosystem: Host-associated > Invertebrates > Cnidaria > Coral | place: La Bocana,Puerto Morelos... | reverse complement strand
TACCAATTTAAGGAGGCATTGGACAAACTATGCCCCTATTACAATAAATATCAGTAATATCGAAAGTGGTACAGAATAACGAGACGAATGAAAATAGACGGCTTTGGTAAGCATGTTATACTTTGTCTTAGAGAACCCGGAACGATCAACCTGTACCAAGTATCATACGGATGTAAAATTGTCTCTTACGTGTCATACTTCTGTTTTAGGCCTGGTTCACTTCTGGAATATCTACACTGGTGGAACTCTTTACGCGACATTTTGTCCAGTATGTAATTTAGTTCTGTCTTTATCTTATATGTGTAATATAAGGAATGTTAAATGATATAATGTAAAAGATATTAGTAAGCAGCGATTTTTGTTCTAATTTTGTTGTTGTTGTTGTTGTTTACAGTCTAGGAATGGTGTAACTACCATGGCATCAATTGCCAAGGATACCAGACTCATCACCGCTGATTCAGCAGGTTTGTTGTTGTGGCTTTGTTTCGTTCAGATTTTTGATGATGATGACGTTGTTGCGTATTTGACGCAAATATGAGGTCATAGAATTGTTTAAGTCGTTTGTTTTTCCATTGCCCAGCGCCATGTGGGATTATAGCGTTTATTTATTATATCTGTGTATCATTCCATTCATGCAGGTTTTATCTCCATCTGGGATGTAGAAGATTACTGCATGGAGACAACAACAACTGAACCTCCAGAACGTGAGTGCAATGTAATTTTCAATGTTTACACTGGTGAATGCACTTAGCTATGCAAATTGGACCAATATCTACCGAGAAACAACTTAAGCCCAGTGGTCAAAGCGGGACTTGTCAGTTGAACCCTTGACTTCCGGATTTCAAGTCTGGCGCCCCAGCCACTCGGTCACACTTCTGCTAATATCTATGGAAGGCGTGCAGTGAAGTAATGTACTGTTAATAACTTTATGTATTGTTATGCTTTGTAACGTACCTTAGCTAAATAATAAATTAATATCTTTGTTTGTTCGTTTTCAGGTTTGTTTTTCTGGCGTGCTCATGTACAGAGTATAACTAGGTAATATAACGCTTCTTGTTCCATCCATGTTTCACTTAAGGATTTTACAATTACTGGATACACAAACACTTTGCATGAAACTGCGCGGTACTTTTGCTTTTTGGAGGCGGAAAAGTGTATTTGCTAATTCAGCTTATGGAATCTGTTTTCTGTCTGTTTTTCAGTATTGAGCCAGTAGACATTTGGAATTGTGAAATTCTCTTGACAGCGTCTCTGGACTGTACCGTCAGACTCTGGACTATGGAAGGACATTTTGTTGGTATGCCCCGTCGAGAAAATCCTTTGTGTCGTCTCATAGTATAAGAAGATAGATTCTTGTTGAATTTACCTGTTGCAGGTGTTTTTTTACCATATGCGAAATGCTTATTATAACAAACCTGACATCACTGATCATAAAACTTTCAAACTTTTTGTTTTCCTAAGGAACTCTTGGGCAACCTAAAATCTGGGACATTACGAATCCTGTATCTTATCAACACCCCATGGCTCCATATGATGTCTTGGTGGACCCCCATACTCTGCCAAATCTTCCCAAGAAAGATCAACATGAAGAAACAACGCCAGAGCACACAGATGGCACTGAAATAGAAAATGAGGTATGTAACTGGAAACAATTAGACAAATAGTCCAAAGTCTTGCCAAAGATCAGTTAATCAGAAAAAACCTCATTTGCACTTACTTTCAACAATAATTCATATACACGATTTAAGCCGAGTCGAAGACCTCGTCAGTTTATCGCCATTGTTAGGCTAAAGAGATTTTTCGCACTCAAAATGACGTGTGTTGAACGTAAAATTGGTGTATTAGTTTTTTCGTGTTAGTTTGCTCGTTAAAGGTCTCTTTCCTCCATTCACGGTAAGACCTGGCAGGAAAATGCCAATCGAATTTTATGTTTATGTTTCATTCAGCTGGACTCACAACCTGTCCACTATGTTTCAACGTTTCAAGCAAAGGATTCACTTGTGTAAGTAAATTAACATTACAATATTATGTAAAGCCACATTCATACTGCGGAATTTGAAACGCAACAATCACTGGTCATTTTGTATTTGTCTTTGAGGAAAACTCTAGCAGGGAAGTCGCGTGATTATGGTTATATCATCGTTTTTCGATGTACATGTATGTCTGTCGTCTATTTCGGTTATGAGTACGAAGAGTATCATAATGATCTGAATATTAAAATTGAAAAAGCCACGTCATCAAGATGGCCTGGTCTTAAAGGAGCGAGCAACTTAAGGACGTTCGCGCTAATTGTTTCTGCGCACGAAATTCTCACGCCATGCATCGAGCCCGCGCGCTAAGTAGTTAAGTGAACAATAACAGGGCAAATGGACGTTGTTATAACTTTGCGTGGATTTAACGATCCTGGACGTTCGGTGACCCCTATTTTTCTTTAGATGGGTCATTTTCTCTACCAATTTTCTACGTTTTGCAAAGAAATGTAGAAACTCTATCGAGTAGAAGTTTGAATTATTTGCAAAACGCTCCGTCAAATTCCGTTCACTTGACCTCTTCGTTTGGCTGTTTGGTAGTTTCAATTGCCTCTTTAAGGGTTAAGGTTTACAATATTTGAAATTATTAACGCTACAGATTCACTTATAAGCCCTGAAGATCACGCTGAATTACCTGACACCAATTCATCAAAATCAGACCAGTTCTCCACATGCCTTATCTCTGAAACTGAGCCGGTGACCCCCAATTTTTATTTCATTTCTGAAGCAAGTAAATCATTATCTGTGTGCAGTAGGAGTTTAAAAAGAATCTATCGAGTATAAATTTTTCGCCCAAACATCCTTAAAAAGATTGGTAGCGCGGCAGCTTTATTTTGTAGGTAAATTTTATCCTTTATCCCTATTGTTTCTTTTGTCTCTAAATTTGCTTTTTATATTGGGGTCTTCCGATTTTAGAATTGACGAAAAAGATATTGCTGCAGAGTTGAAGAAGTCGCCTTGGAAGGAAGGATGTGGAAAAAGGTGAGACCTTGAATAATTTTTAAAAGATATTTATTGAACGCGTTTGTTTACATACATACAAGCGGCAAAAGAAGCGAGGCTATGCGGAATGGAAGTCATTAAACTCACTCAACTGAGTAATAGTAATTCTTGTTTTCTACAATTAAGGTTTAGTGGACGCTTACGGAGAGTGAATGAAACTCACGTCTTGATTCCAAACTTCAATTTCTTGCCGTCAATAGTCCATTTCCAAGTTTCCTTTCGCCTCTGTTTCAAAACGAGTCCTCGTGCAAAACTTTTCGTTTGAAAACGAGTTTGATTTACATGAAAATGATCTTACAGATGAAACGTATTTTAATAACAATGGTTTCGCACAGACTCGTTTTGACACAGAGCCAAAGGGCGACTCGGCCGTTAGCTTATTCTGAGAGGAATTATTAGAAAGAGTCGTTTCACTGAAAAACGCGTCATTTTTTGCTTTCTATTGCAGATTACGCCACGAGAGGCTGAAGAAGGTTCCTAGAGATATGGGCGGACCAAATGCCTATCAAACGCTGACATGCTTTGAGCTGGATGACACCCCTTCTCTTCCCCACCCACCCTCGGCCTCGACTATCGATGATCCGTTTGATATTAGAATATAAAAAAGTATTTTTAAATAATGGCAAGCTGTGATGCTTTAATGTTCAGTTAGTGTCTCTAAAAGCATAATTTTTTCACGACCGAGTAATTTTTTTTTGAGATACGATAGAGAATATAGAATAAAAACAGTATGGGAAATCAATCAATTAATCTAGAATTTTTCCCGTGGTCTATACCCATCTAACTGAAATTCAAAAATAATATCAATGTCAAAAGAAGTTAAAGTTTTCTCTCTTTTCTAATACAAAATACATGTACAGTACACCAATTTTACGACAAAGTTTCGTGCACAAACGATATACGCAGGTCGTATGAGTTCCGTGGTTTAACAAGGTAGAAAGGGTCTGCATTTCGTGGTTAAAGTAATATATATTAAAGTGGTTCTAGATGTCTAGCCTAAAAACGTGATTCAGTGATAGACGAAATGTAAAGATCAGTCATGCTCATGTGTTGGCTAAATTCTTTAATGAGCTGGAAATTTTAGGTGTATTTCTTCTTTAAACAGGCAGTATTTGTATTTCTTTATTCACAGTGTAAATATTTATTTATTTCGATCAAACCTTTTTTCAAAAACAGAAGTGAAATGTTTTATAATACAGCTACGGGAGCGGAATATATTGTAAATAGAGTGTGTGTGAATATGACAGTGGCTCCCTCAAATGTTTGTAAAATTGTCTCGTTGAAAGTGAGAAATAAATCGACTCTTACCAAGAACTGTTACTCCAGTGTTTTTGGAATTCCCTGTGCGTTTTCAGTTTCAAAAGTAGGACTTGAGGGCTTAAGGCTAAAAGTACAGTGATGGAAATGACTTTCCTTGTCTCTTTCCGTGGCCGCAAGTTTAACTAGCGCAGCGACTGGCGTTGGGTGGCCAAACTTGACTCCCAAGAGCGGAAAACCCATTTTAAGGCAACGGGCTTAGTTTAGTGCGGCAAAAATGTGACCATCACACACCCAACTTGGATGTCACTTGAGTTACCTTGACCTAATTTGAGTTGGGTGGTCAAACGGTGAAAAACTTATGTCGACTTGCGTACAAACGTGATCTCCACCATAGTGAGCACAAGTCAACGGAAGTGCACGCAAGGCCTGGCCAAGTCGACCTAAGTTTTGAACTTCCGTCCGCTTGCAAGTCCGTTGGGCTAGGCCTTTAAGCCTAGTCGCCCTGTCTTCACCATCCTCGCAGACCCAAGGACTGCTAGTCGGGACGGTGTGATATTTTCGGGCGAGCGGAAGAGCTTGAAGTAAACTCCCGCCTGAAAATATCTTTCGCCCGAAAATATCGCATCGTCTCGGCTAGCAGCCCCTGGGTCTCCGAGGATGAGTCTTCACGCGCTTGTAAGCAAATACCAGACGGTGTTCTCTTACAAGACCAGACAAGAGTTTTAATTTTCTCTCCAACTTTGATTGCCAGCTGAACTCGTGCCCTTACGATGGAATTTCGACCCGCTGGGTTTAGATGAATGATAAGGAGAGAGACGATGTTAAGGAGCGCTTGCATGACAAGCACGTGCTGGCAGACCTCGTTGACTAGGAGCTTGTTCGATCGCTCACTTTGATGATTCAAAAGACTTGACGAAAATTATCTAAAATATATTTAAGATTATAATTACTTATTGCTTTGTACATAGCTATAAGAATGTATTTTCAGTATGGCTATCCTACCTCTGCTGTGTAGGAAACGAAAATAGTTACTGACCGTTTTTCGTACCCCGAAGACTTCAGATTTTACAGGATTTCTCAGAAAATGATAGATACCGTATGTAGACATCGTATTTCTGAGATGGTAGCGAAAGGCAACTAAACAAAACTGTATGTTTTCAGCGAAAATAATGGAGAGATCTGCGGCGATAGAAGAACTTTTGAAAGGATGTAAAGGATGTTTGGCTGAAAGGATTTGTTTAGGTTGAGATTTTCCCAGAAAGAACGAGAAGGAAGTAACGCATTCAGTGCGCTTGCGTGACGGTAACAAATTGCGCAATCCATATATGGTATAACGACTCCGCTGGAAATTTGCTTGCGTTTACCAACCGTGGGCACTTAGGACAGTGACGAAAACTCCATCCTCGGTTACGAACCTGACATATTTGCCATTTATTTCTGTTCTTTTGTCGAAGGGAGGACAATTTATCTACAATTTCACTGGAAAATCCAGTCGCTGGGAAGGCGTTGAACTTCTGTTATCGAACATTCGCTGTTTGAATCGATCACGGCAGTGAAATGAACCGTCGAAATTGATGGTGGGTAGATATTGGAAGCTGCAGTCACGGCTTACAAATTTAATTTGACAATTGGTCGCTTTAATCGTTGCCTCGGCCCCCTGGATCAGTGAAAGGCAATAGGCACAGTCTGAAATACTGACTGTAAATAACTGCTCGTTAAGGTTGAACGAACTTTCTAAATTTGTCTGACTTATGCGGCCGATTTTATCGATATGAGCTCACACAGTCCTTTGTGAGATTGAGTTTGTAGCAAGAGTATTGCACGGTGGAAAAGGTTTATATATCATCGATTGACCCAATATGTATTCATTTAACGCCGAACTGAACCATTCTCCAAAGTTAAGCCCAGCATCGAGCGAGTCTTCAATCGGAGCCTCATCGCCCACTCCAAGTTCACCTCGAGAACCGTTGAACATTGGCGACAAAACGATGGCGGAGTTACAACAAGAAAATGCTCGGCTCAGAAAGGAAGTTGATGCCAAAGAAACGAAGTTGAACTCCAGTATGAGAAGCATTAAAATGTTTTGGAGCCCTGAACTGAAAAAAGAACGAGCGGCGAGAAAAGCTGAAGAGGAAAAATACGCCAAGTTAAGAGAGCAGTTCAACGCAGTTTCGGAAGAATCACAGGTAAGCTTGTGTTTTGAAATATGGTTCTGTGTTTATTCTGTTATAGGATTCCTGGTTTAGGTTCGTATCTAAATGATTGATTGTGACAGGATAAAGTTCAAACGATGTGAGCCGACGTATGGCTTTGTCATAAACGGAAGTCAGCGACGAATTCGTCCTGTATAAACATTATTTCGCCGAGTTTAGATAGTGTATAATTTGAACGAAAAAGCTGATTAATTTATTAGCACTTGAATTCTTTCCCGAATACATGTTGTGGAACTGTGCCGAAATGTTAGAGAATGGGTTAACCGTGTGCATTATTTATTATTCAAAGTGAAAACGATAAAAGGCTTTGAAACTACACCGAACGCAGGGTAATTATTGTTTTAGTCTTGCGACAGCTGTGTTCATCCAGCGTGGCGAGTACTGTTGATCTGTTAGTAGAGAGAATTGTGCCGAGAATAATGCAAAGTTTGATGCGGTCATTATACATTGCAGATTGGAATTTCGCAGCTTTCTTTGGAACGGTTAAAAAATCGCACGACCCAAGTCGCCCTAGTGACCGAAAATTGATCTCCCTCTCGTACAAATAATTATTTTGCACAGGAAGTTGGAAATGGCTCATTTCTTGTTGAGTGATTGTGCTTAACTTTTTCAGTTAATTGCCTACCTGCTTCATTCATCGAGTGGCAAACATTTCAATTTAATTGTTTCATTCGTGTGACGACCAATACCTGAGGAGGCCATAACACAACAATGACCTTTTGTATGCCAATATATAATTATTTGCTGGAGAGCTTTTCTTGCAGCTAGATCTATTACAAAAAAAAACACAAATTGGCTTATTTCAGATAATAAAAGGGTGGTCTTGATCATGTTTCAAGGAAAACAAGAAAAGGTTCCGTTTATGCTCAAGTACTCAATTGATTTTTATTGTTATTTCTAAATCAGAACATTACTTTCCGTGTTTTGCTTTATTGCCATCAATTATGCCATCTAACAACTGCAACTTGTCCAGTTTCTTCCATTATAGATCACATATATTGATGCCCGAAGGGTTGTTATCATAGGCAAAAACAATCATTTTTGGGACTTGAAAAATGTCTCCTGCCCTTGAGAATGCAACCAGTTGTGAAGTCCATCTCACTTAGAACAACGTTTTTTGTTCCAATTTAGAGTTGTCCAGATTTCACTGTTCTTTTCAACATCAAAAGCACAAAATACCTTAACAGGCAACATTCAGGCGAGAGTATTTAGTGTCTGTTCTTGACTGAAGAAAAGGTCTTAACTAACATTCTCCACAGACTGAGAGGTGCCAAGGCTGTATATCATAATTTTCCATTTTTTGGAGTGGTTAGAATAAGGGTGGGGTTGCAAAAATGGAAATTCCATGGAGATAAGAGTTTTCTGTGTATTTTAAATTCTCTTCTCTGTGCTGGGAGTATGAATATCTGTGGTGAAGGGTAAATGCAAGACTTTTCAAGAAGGTTAACTTTACAATCCCAAGACATTTAAAATTTGAAACTGTTAGACTAAGATATCCTAGTTTTTTACTGTGAGCGCACTATGTTCAGACTCTGAATGTTCAGATGTCGCTAATATAGTAAAAGACAAATCAGTAATCTGAAACACTTTTACAGAAAAATTGAGACTGTGAGACACATATATGCTGGTACATGTACATGTATCTGCAAAAAGACAAGACTGCAACACCAGTGAAACTGAACCAAAGTTTTGCAAGACTCATGGTTTTTGAAGAAACATACCCCAACCCTTGTCTTGTCGGACTCTGAATTCCATCTTGTTTAAAACGTCCAGACGGAGAGCTGGAAAAAGAGAGAAATTGGCATCCAGTAATCTGAGGACTTACATGTATGGAAATAGAGCTTTCCACATTGCCAGTCCCAAACTTTGAAACTCAATTCCAGCCAATCTAAGATATAGGACTTTACAGAAAAACACACAGACATTTTACTTTCTTCATAATTTATCAACAATGGATTTAACATTGTTTTTTAATTGTTAATTAGACAAGGATTGTAAAATATTACAGTTACAGTAAACCAGTTCATGAAATATCATGAAAAATGAAAAGAATCAAGAATTAAAGAAAAATAACTTAATATTAGATGAGTTTAAGTTGGAGCTTCATGCAGGAATATGGTAGACATGATGTGTGTATTTGATAAAGTCAATATAAAAAGCTTTTTTTACTGTAGAACTTCTGCTTTCTTCATAATCAACTCATTTTAATATTCTTTGTTAATTAAAAGTATCTCAGGGGTTATTACCAGTAGATCAATATTAATTCAGATAAAGAAACTATCAGCACTAATTAACAAAATGTCGTCTTGTTATCTCAAGGCCTGATATTCCAGTAGACAGGGAAATGTTAGATGAACATGATATGACATTAACTTAATCTAACTTTGATATAACTACTGGTAGTCAGTATTGAATTCCAGAAGTATTATTTGCCAACTGTCACGAATTATGCTTTTGTTGTTTTTATCTTTTATAGCAAAGAGCAGAAAGCATTAGAGATCTGCAAGCACGGTTGCAGCAACAACAGGAACAGACTGATCGTCTCTCTACTGGACACCCATCTGTCTCCTCTTCCAGCTCTCTGTCAGTCCATTCACAAGATGGACTTCAGCGTGAGTTAGAAGTCTTGAGAATTGAAAAAGATCGGCAAGAAAATGAAACATTTATACTCCAAAGATCACTGGAGGAATTAAGTTCCAGACTGGAAGCACAGCAGCAAGCTATCCAGGCCAAGGATGAAACTATAGCCCAGCTGATGGGAATGATACAGAGTAATAAAGGACTTGAATCTAAACAACTTGAGATGCATAAAGAACAGCATAGCACTGACAAAAAGAAACTGGCGGAGGCTCTCAATCAACTTGCCAAATTACGAGAAGGTATCAACGAAAGGGAGAAAACAATTGCATCCTTACAAGAGGTACAGAGTGCATTTGTCACTATTCTTCAATCTCACTTTTAGAAACATGTATTGTTCGTTAACTCTAACACATTAACTGCCTTCGTTGCAGTGGTGAGAGTGCTCACCCCCCACCATTGTGGCCTGGCTCCAGGGGGTTTTCTGTGGGTTTTCCAATTTTACCAGATAGGCTATGGGGCCCACATGAAAGCAAACTACATGTAAGGCTGATGTGCCTTCCTCTGTAATTGTAAATTAACAAGTGAAGTTAGCGATGAATGTAAAAATAGAATAAAATAAGATATTTTATTTATGTTTTTTTTTGTAGGAAATTGACAATGTTAAGATCAACAATGTTAATGATGAATTAAAGCAATCTGCAAACCTGCTGTCCAAGGTAAAGAACATTGTTATGAATTTTCTGTTGCTGGCATGATTGTGTTATGAAGTAGTACAATATGTTATTTACCGGTACATTGATACACATGCCTTACCTTGACAATGTTACATGACAAAATCCATTGTCAATAACAGGACAGAGGCATAGAACACTGAAGTCAATTTGTTTCCTACAATGAATTATCCCATAAATTATAAGTTCATGTGTCTGTCCACTTGTTGACATTGAAATAGAGCTACAATGTAATGAGCATGTGAGAATTTCTGCAACAGTAATGTAAGTTTTTGATTCTAAGGAATCAAGTTTTTACGAATGTAAATTTTTATTATTATTTAGTATTATTATTATTACTTATTACTCATTAGAATTATTGTTATAGTACTAATAAATTTTTATAGGGTGAAGAAAAACTAATTTAAAATATAGTTATTATTATTATTAGTGTTATTATTATTATTATAATGGCAATCATAATAATTTTGAGAAGAGCTTTAATTTGTACTATTAATAACATTTTGTACTACTCCAGCTAGCATATTACAAAAGTCCATCCAGCCATTTTTCAATTTCCAAATCAATCTCACAAATGTTTGTTGTCAGTCCCCTATTAGCCCTAGAACCTCTTTTGCATAGAAGTGCCCCCCTCAGTAATGCAAATGAAACCTCGGCCTGAATTTATGATATAATGGTGCTGTACATCTCTCCCTTCTTTATGGCAAGGAGCTCTGCTAATCTTATAATAAAAATAATCATTATAATTATGTTTATTATAATAATTGTTATTATGTTAATTATTAGTATAGTAATAATTAATTTTTATAGAGTGAAGCAAAGGTGGGATGACACTTGCATCTTCATTATGCATAATGCAGCCTTTACACATTTTAGAGGTTTGAAGAAGAGGTCCCTTCAGACAAAATTGATATTGAATCTCACAGATTTAGTCTATACATTTCTAGGCATCCTGTATCAAGTTATTTAAAATATTTTGAATGGCACTTTACTGTCGTTTTAGGATAGCCATATTGCTGCATTGGAGTCACAGATTAGCCAGCTTGAAGGAGAGGTATGTACAAGTGAGCTCTAGTTTCAATTTCAGTTTGTATTGATATTGATTTTGATATTGTGTGTGTGCGTGCTCTGATTGACTAAAAAGCTGTCTTTGATTATTTCCGCATGTCTAAGCCATGTCATAAAACTCATATAAAGAAGCTAAAGCCATTTGTTATTGCAGTAAACCAG
>Ga0126337_10002905_pt1 | contig 11047 bp, 5 predicted proteins | sample DipCmetagenome_FD_92527 | JGI IMG/M metagenome (GOLD analysis project Ga0126337, IMG submission 92527) | Coral microbial communities from La Bocana,Puerto Morelos, Mexico - Diploria C A metagenome | ecosystem: Host-associated > Invertebrates > Cnidaria > Coral | place: La Bocana,Puerto Morelos... | reverse complement strand
TACAAAAACGTAAATTTCTCTAGAACGAAAAAAGATATTCCAAGAAGGGAAACACCATTCTTCTTTACTTTGAAAAGCCTTTCAAATAAACAGCAATTATTTTTTACTTCATAGGCACTTGAAATAAATGATTCCTTATTCATGCGGTTTGGTCAAAAGCCTTTCATGTCTGATATCTGCGCTGTTATGTTGTTTTGTAGTCTAGAAATATATCTTAGCTTAACTTGGATTGGTCTTTGCGTTTGTATGCTGTATTCATGGCGAGAAGTTTGCCACGTTGTGTCTATCTAGTTTACAGTACAGCCTTACCTATTGGTTGAACTTTTAGACACTGTCTTGCTATAAAAGCAGTGGAACAATTTCTCAGGCCATTGTCCTGGCAGCTTTAGCACGAAACAGTTCATTTTGTAACAATTAAGTTTTTATTATGGCACGCCCGCGTTCTAAGCCAATGAAGACAACGCAAACAGACCTTTAAAAGCCTATCCACCGAAGTTCTTCGCCTTCGCCTGCAGCATCTAAATTTGGCAGTTAAGGGTTCTCATGCACGTCTGATTGTAAGGCTTCGGTTGGCCACCACCCCAGCAGCTGCGGTTAAGAAATCGTGCCCCAGAGGTGCGGTGTTTACACTGGCACAAATGTCCGCCATTCAAGAGACTGTGGTGACAAGACACCAATAGAGTAGTGGTGCCGGGTAGGACGTCTCTTCATAAACCTTACCCAGGGGGTTAAAAATCGTTTTCATCATATCCTCCTAAACAAGGACTTTTCCCAGGATATAGTTATGTGGAAGGCCTTTCTCAATAAATGGAACCCGGGAGTTCCTTTTTTCTCGATTCATGGGTCACTTCAGCCCTGGACCTTCAACTCTATACCGACGCAGCCAGCACAGTAGGGTTTGGGGCTATTTGAATGGAAATTGGTTCCAGGGAAGGTGGCCCTCTCACTTACTCATTGACAAACGCTACCCAGGGGCGCATAGTTTTAGCTCTACGGTCCATCTCACCACCGATTGTACAACTTTCCATCCAAGTCTGGTATCTCCACGGCACATGCTTGTTACACTCAAGTCGTCTAAAACAGACAGTTTTAGGCAAGGGCATTCACTCATTGTTGCGCTGTGTTCTTCCTTGCTGGGCCCGGTCTCAGCCATGCAACAGTATTTCCTTCTAGCGCATCCGGAATCTGGGCCACTGTTCTATTTCCGGTCGGGTAGGCTCCTTACTCGGTCGTCAGTCACGCATTTGCTTCGGGACTCGGCCCAAAGCGCAGGACTCCCATACGAGAGTCTCAAAGGCCATAGTTTTCGCAAAGCATGTGTTTGTCAAGTTATAAAAGCAAAAATGAAGAAGTGCGTAATAAGAATAACAGCAAAGGTGTTCACTTGAAGAATTTGTGATCCTTTGTTTTTATGTTAATTCGTAGAGACTATAGAAATTGACATCGCATTAATTATTCACTATGCCTTGAAAAGGGTGTCACGATGACGCCGAAATGTCGGCTTTTAACGTTAATATTCGCTTGCTTATGTTTTAAGAAATCTTTATTGATCAAGCTACATGTATAGACCTACAAAAGGGGGAAAAACATGTTCTTTATCAAAACATCAAGATCTCTCGAATTTTCACCATTCGTTCAATATGAACCTTTTTCTTTGTCCATTAGAAATTTTTCCAGTGCCATTTCAACGTCAATAGCATCCGTTCAAAATTTTTCCATGACCATTTGAATGGTAGGCAAACTGTTTTGAACGACTGGAACATCTGTTTCCCATCCATTCGTTAGCAACTTGCCAGCTGTTCGTATTGACTGTTTAAGTAATATCCTTCAGTGATTTTTTTCGCATGAGAGGTCACATGTACTCTGTCTCTAAGTTATACTTCTGTCATTGTTCATAGAATAATTAATAAACAAATTAGAAATTTTCTCTTCATAACATTATACCTGGCAAGTCTGGCAGGTCAAGAAGAAAGACATCATTTTGTCTGACCACAATAATGATTTTGAAATTAGAGGTTGTATTTAGTTTAAAAAAATTAAAACAAGTTGATTGATATGTTTAATCAATGACTCTATATATCAATTATATATTAGTTTATGGGCCAATTCTGGACATGTTAAAACTATCTAATATACATACATGTACTATGCTTTTACACAATCTGTCATGATTTTCCTGGATTTCACATTTTCTGGGCTAAAATGAAAACCTAATTTTCACATTTGTCTTCAAAAACAGGTTATAATCATCCTGCTTTAGTGCAAGCTATCCAAGATCCAAAGAATGTGGTATGATTAATTTAAATCTTTTTGTCAAGGCCCTTACAAGCAGTCACCTCAAGAATTTGAAAAAGTAGCCCTTACTGAAGCTCATACAAACAGCATAAATTTTGAAAAAAAGGTCCTTCAGCCATGTCAGCCAGTCTGATATCCCCAGTCACTGATGAAAGGGTTACCACATATAAAGGGAAAAAAATTAGATCAGAAGAGTTGTGCCACTCTGTTTATCATTTGGCTGCCACACCCAAACCACATTCAACAAAAACTGTGCCAGCCAAGCAGGCTGGTCTGTTTCAATGTTTATGTATTGCTCATCTGTTTTAAGAATTGTGTGAAACTATAACTGTGTAAAATGAGAGCCTGAATCTGATTTTTTCTTTGTGATTGCTGAGTACTGCATGACTTACTACATATAACTTTTAATTTGCAAGTACAGTAAAGTATTGCAGAAATATAGGTGTGGCTGTGTACTTGTAATAATAATACTATTATGAATTAGAGATTTACATGAGCCATTATTTTTTGCAGTCCTCATTTGTTAACCGTGCAGCTTTAGGTCTTTATCCACCTGTTACATTTCTCCAAGATTTAAAAGATGCATTGATCACTGTAAGTTGAAATTTCCATTTGTTAGGACATAAATTTTGTGATACATTGTAAGTGGTTGTTGGTAGTGGAGTCAGATGTTACAAAAGGGACTGTTTGGCATTCTGGGCATTACAATTGTGCTATCTATGACAATTTAATTCCAAATGTTTTTTAGAAGAAACTACATCTACTCTTATTTGTTAGATCTAAGTACATGACTGTATATATTATGACTGGATATATTTTCACTTTCATTAATTTTTCAAATAAAATTTGATTTGTGTTGATCTGACCCGATTTGACCCATATTGACAATTTTTGTAATTAATACCTGTTTGTTTACTCTTAGAAAGTGCGTGGCATATCACTGTGATCCCTACATTTTACTTGTGTTATGTTTTTATTTAGTTTTTTGGGAATTCAGTATTTACAACTCTTTATTAATTTAGGGTTTCCTAAAAGCAGATTGTCACACACTGTGATTGTCACACAAAAGGTGGTCGTATTTGCAGCAACATTAATAAGTTAATCAACTCTCAAAATACCTTTCAAAAGCGTTTTTTAATTTTGATTTCCCTATTTCCTCTGACTGACAACAGTTGTCTTCATTGCTAAAGCCAACAGTTGAATGAAAACAAAAATGAAATGACTTAATTTGAACAAAAATAAAGTGCAGGAGAACGATGCAAAACGATAGCTTAATTGGTAACCACGCAACATTAAAATGTTCCCTTTCGCATCAGCTGTGCGTGGATATCATGTTTATCAAGACGTATGGAAGACATCGATCAGAGAAAAACTTGTTGTTAAACGAGAGTTTGACAACCCTATGGACAAACACGCTGACATGTCAAGTGCTGGGCAATTAAACGGTTGGCCATTTGCCTCATGAGTTCTCCCAAATAGCGTGGTATTTTCTTGCATGTAGTGATGAAATCAGTGTTGAAGTGATCGGTCACAGATGACATTTTGTTAGCAGCTGTGTGGAGGAATTCCATGCCAGTTAGAGTTTACCTGCTCAAACATACTGCAAATGAAATGCTTGGGTTAAGAACCTGAAGATCCAAACAAACGGCTCCTTAAGGAGCCATCACTTCTACCAAAAGCAATGATTAATGAAAGGTTTCGATTTGTTTAATCTTTATTCACTGAAGGTTTTCAGTTCAATTTATGACCTCTACAAGCCCTTTTACTCCCTCTGAAAGCAACTGTCTTGTATATAAGCCGCGCCCGCGATTTTTTGGCCTTAAACTTAAGCAAAATAGTGTGGCTTATGCACGAGTGTTTACGGTAAAATTCCATGTTGCCGTGTGTCTTTTCGGTAATAGATCACAGAGGACGTCAAAATGTGGTAACAACATCAGTGACACACTCGGCTATCGCCTTGTGTGGCACTTTTTTGTTCTTACCACATTTTGACGTGTCATCTGTGATCTATTACTGAACAGATGCATGGCAATATGGAATCTATTTGTTTGTTCTATCTTGAAAAGGAGGTGTGAAATGATTTTTTAAGGGTTTCTTTGTGGAGGGGTTTAATAAAGAGGGCCTTAAAACAGGTACAGTAAATTTTTAACAAAATAATTAATTTTTCTTAAAAAGGTGGCTCCACCAGGACTACGAGAGGTAACAACAATGGCCTGTGGGACATGCTCAGTAGAGAATGCATTCAAACTGGCCTTTATGAATTACAAGGTTGGTTAATTATGATATCCTGCAATTTCACTCCCTTCATTCCACATTGCACCCCAATGAGTTATTCATCCTTTACTCTGATTGTAGGTTATTATAATTATAGTACAGTTTTTGTACAACAGCCAAACTGGGAAACATTGCTATTATTGTGACTTCTGTGCTTTTTCTCCAAAACTTTACCCAATCTTGTCATTCTGTCAGACAACTTCACAACTCACTGTGGGTGGTTCTCACACACTTCATGATACAGAAGCTTTTCAACTGTTACTATAGGCAAGGCTACACCAAGGAGACCATCAATGAGCATCCACCCTGAATCATACTAACATTGCTCACTTTGGTGCAACTTCTCAACAAATTCACCTTACTCATTCTGCTAAGCCTGGTCTGTTTCTTGTCTATCTTTGCGTCCCAAGACATTTAAACTTGCTCATAGTCTGCTTCTGAAATAAACAGTAGAAAAGCCAGCTTCTCTACCTGAGGACATCATAACCCACCCTAACATAGTGAGCTCAGCAAATGGCTTATAAATAAATGGTTGACTGATTCTTGGTTCAGTCTTAGTTTTGATTCCTGTGTAGACACCTACTCCAAGTATTAGGTAAATGGTTGTTTCACTTTTCTTGTCATTGTCGTCGTGGTGCCTTCCAGGTGACAATATTAGTTTATAAGGTCTTCGTTGTTTGGATTGGAGACCGTAAGTGAAACAGCTGATTTTCCTTGTCACTTCAAACTTTCAATTAACACCTGCAACCTGGAATGTATAGTTTTGGACCTTCAAAATTGTTGAAGCATCATCTCAATTTGTTCATGTTTGATGTGTCTTGGATGCTTATTAAGCCTTTCAAACAGAGCTGCTGAAGGATACATGTCTGTACTACCAGCTCCTGTGTCCAGTAGTGCTCTAAATTTGATGCCATCAATCACTACCACTGGGTAGATAACAGATCCTTGATGATCACCTATCACAAACATCATCTGACTGTTTCCAGGCAACCTGTCATCAATCAACTTGTCATATCTGGCATATTTGCTGTGACACTCTTGTTGTTTTATCCCCATGCAGTTAAAGCACAAGTTTCTGTCACTCAAAATTTTCCATTGCTGAGTGAGGTTGGGGAATTTTTTACATTCTGCAGACCTGTGATATAACGGGCAGCCCAAGTGTGAGATGAGAGAAAATAATTAAATGTAAATGTAATGTATGCGAACGTGACTCTTGCCTACGAGTGGTGTTGTGTTACAAAGATGCAATTTACAAGGGTTTGTATGGGAACTTTACAAGTTTGCTTTAAGGACGTTAACACAAATTGTTTCTGCCCATCCTTACTGCACACAAAAATTAATTCACATGCGCGCTAAGTAGTAAAGTGAACAATAATAGGACAAATACATGTAGCCGTTGCTATAACTTTGCATGGATGTAATGATTTTGGACATTCAGTGATCCCTATTTTTCTTTTGATGGGTCATTTTCTCTACCAATTTTCTATGTTTTTTGTAAAAAAATGAAGAAAATCTATCGAGTCAAAGTTTGAATTTTTTGCAAAATGCTCCTTCGAATTCTGTTCATTTGACCTCTTTATTTAGCTTTGTGGCAGTTTCAAATGCCTCTTTAAGAGTTAAGGTTTGTGAAAATGATGGCAGTATTGTAGTAATAAAAATCATATTATATGGCAAAAATGTGTAGAGTTCAGAAAAGCTTTATACAGTATCAGACATTTTCACCTTTCCTTCAAATTTAGCTACAATTTAATGAAAAGAAATTGTCGTTACTGAAAATAGACATACAGGAGAATTAACTAACCTCTAATCCCCGGGTTGTCATGTCCTTTACCTCAAGCAAACAACATTAATTAAACTGGCGTACTAAATCTGTTAGCTGCTAAGAATCGAAGGGAATACGATTGTTTGATTCTGAGCTAGCCAGCCTTTTGTTTTTCTAGTCGGCCACCACCACCAGCACCTACCCGCTAAAAACAGCCTTAAACACCATGAAACAACAAACCATATGACAGGAAAGCAAGACAAGTCAGTTTTATTCACAAAACATTACATTTTAGGTGCTTAAAGCAAACTTTTAAATTTCCCATACAAACCCTTGTAAATCGCATCTTTGTAATACAACACTGCTTGTAGGCAAGAGTCGTGTTTACGTATGTTTCATTTACATTACTTTTTTTCTCTCATCTTGTGCTTGGGCCGATATTCCCCATTACAGTAGATGCAGAAGTTCCCCATCTTTACACCCTCATCTCTGGTTTGGTAGGGAGGATCCTTTTTTGGAGGGAAGTAACTGTTTGGCAGATCACAGTTGATGGATCATGGTTTGTTGGGTGAGGCTTCATCCATGACATTCATTGGAAATGGGGTTATGGTCACACCACTTTATCAGGTAAAGTCTGCATACAGGCCAAGTGGCTCATCAGGCCCGTTCTTATCCCAGTTTCCATAGCATGTGACTTGGAGTATTCCTACTCCCCCTGGATGGGCTGCTAGTCCATTGCAAAGTTACCCCATATATACATTTGGGTGGAGAGAGGCACAGTGAGAGTAAAGTGTCTTGCCCAAGACCACAACACAAGGTCCATTGCCAGGTCTCGAACCCCAAGTGCTTGCTCCAGAGTTGAGCACACTAACCATGAGGCCACTGCACCTCCCAGAGGAGATTCAATTAGTTCTGGAATTTCCCTCTTTTGCCAGTTGTTGTTCAGATGGAGCAAGTCTGCTATAATGTCAGGTAACTACATGTATAATCAAGCATTGTGCAGAGAAACCTACAAATTTCTTAACCTTGCCATCATCTCTAGGAGTTGCACATGAATTGTTAACTTCTCAAAGAAGTCATGCATTAAAACTGGCTCGATATCTTGAATTATGGATAATCCAATTTATAACGCATTGCATATATGTATTTGCTACTTCACGTACAGGGCTTGCTATACTTGGTTTCTAAAATACCTTTTGTGCATTTGTAGCCTTCAGTCAGAAAAGGGAGTCTGTCCTTAATTGGATGTGCAAACACATGTTACCAGTAACTCTTTCAGATAAGAAAACTTGGGGACTGAGTTAGTCTGGCCTTGTAAATTTCAGTTTCAAATTGATTCCTAGGCCTTATCCTATGATGAAGAAAGGTTCCTTAAAACTTAGATATCTCACATTTTGGAATTATTGCTCCAACATCCAACACTGTGCAAGTTCTCTGAAGGATGTCTTCACCATTTTCTCAAGTTTTGTATGTGTTTCAAATCTAGCCTTTTCCAGCTCAATTTGTTTTCTAAAATTTGTTTTCGAAACGTCACTTTATTCCACTCACCCCTTCATTTGATTTCAGCTTCTAGACTTTTGGTCCAAACTCTGATTTCTGCAGGGCCATCACTATTTTCAATTCGCAGCTGTTGATGTATTTTGGCTATAATGAATTACAAAGCACTTTCTCTCTCAGCGGCCCCACCTCTTTGGATTCAAGCAGTTTCATTGCCTCTTCAACTGCATTTATCATTAAGTCAAGAGTTTTCAGCTCATCTTCTGTATTAACATTTTGACTTTGCTCATGTTGTTAACATCCATGTTCAGACACATTGCGGTTGAGTTCCTCTCGTCCTTTCCTCTCTCACTTCACAGCTTGCTTTACTTGAATTACAGGCGTTCTGGCAGGGTCATGTCCTCAAATGTTTTCACAATGATTTTTTGAAAATGTATTCTCACTGCTCAAGAAAAACTTTGCACCTATCTCTCACTTGATGAGTTAATTCCCTTTGTACAGTCTGTATGTCATTATTCATCCTACTTTAATGTCGCTTCTTTACTCTCGCTTCTTCTTCTATTGAAATCCCATTTTCTGATGTCACCCACATGTCACACCAGTATCACAATGGCATCCATCCCCTTTTTCCGTTCTTCTTCTTCTTCTTCCTGGGCGACTCACCTCCTTAAGAGTCTCCATGTGTTGATGGCACCAGCTACATTATAAATAGAAGGGGGAGTTGTAGGGTTAAGAAGCCTGGTTAAGTCAAGTAAAGTTGGAGAAGATGTTGTGTCCCCTCCTTGTTGAGACACTACATGTATGGGTCTGTTGGAAACAGGTCTGTTGCAGGTGTGTTAAATCTACACCCAGATGTAACAGTAAAGGGTTTCAGGGCTGTGTCTGCCAAACTGGGTATCATGTTCTCTCACATGAGACAGTGTGAGGTAAATTCTTACCGGTAATAATTATAGATTTAGCCAGGCCTAAAACAGGAGTTCCTGGGCCGGGTTGGTTGAAGCTCAATTAAGCTAACCCAGGATAAGCGAGCATTTTGATTTGAGTTTTGTAACTTAACTGTGGGGTTTTCTGTGTACATGTATGTGTTTTGGCCCTCTCATACCCAAAACAAAGGCAGAGGAAAACATTATTTTGTATACAAGAAAAGTTTATACATGTGTACTTTGGTTTTTATAATCCTGGGTTAGCGTTAATCTGCTTCCAAAAACCCAGGACCTGTATAGAACAAGTTAACCTGACATGAGCTTGCAATCCAATTGAAAACCAGAACTTCGTCAGAGGTCAAATTCACAAAAAATATGACCTTACTGAGTTCTAATCTTGAGCTTGTGATATGGTCATGTTCTATTAGTCAGTGGATACGTTGTTTTAAGAGTTGTCGATCAACAATCATTCATGGATGTCCAACATATAAACCAAGGGTGCATGTCTCTGGAACCTACTGGCTGATGTATTGCCTCCATCTTGCACAACTCTGTCACCATTGTCATGTACACATGCCCACCAGCAATAATGCTAGCCATGACATTGTTTGGTTTTTTTAAATTGCTGTGGTTTTGAGTGAAGTTAATATATTATTTTAGTATTCCAGCAACACTAATTTTATGAAGTGTAATTGGAGGTATACTTGGTACTTCTCCGAGTAAGCCTACACAAGTAACTTTGTGTGTCATAATTTTAACCCTTTAAATCACAAACATACACAAATTGGTTTTAGTTTTGTGTTCAAATGGCTGTGGTTATCCACAAAAAATCTGCCTCCATTTGAATGATCAGTAGTACCCTTCAGAGATAGTTTCCCTGTTTGAACCAATGTCTAGATTTTTGGTAAAGGCAGTGCCTTTGATTTTCTCTCTCTCAGCTTCTATACCAAACATGTAGCAAAGGGATTGAAAATTTCATGGGCTCCTCAGGGTCAAAGGCCCAGGCAATTAAACTCAGAGAAATCAAAGGAGATGCACCAAAGAAAATTTATTTAACGGCAGGTCTTACATGTATATAAATCATTATGTTCACTCTTATTAATAAAACTTTCTTTTCCCAAGCTACCAAAGAGCATAAATCAAAACATAGACCCTCTTAATTACTGGACTCCTGACTGGAACTCACTACGATGGATTTTTTTTCAACAGTCCAAGCAGCGTGGTGATCCTGAACCTACCATAGATGATTTAAACAGCTGCATGCAAAATCAGGTGAAATTTGTAGTTTCTTCACCCACAAACTTGTGAGTACATGTATTGTGCTATTTGTGACAGTAAAGCTTTTTTCTTGTTCAACTTTAATTAGATTAATCATCACTTTATGTGTACTTATTTGATTACTTTTGATTACATTTTGGAGGCAATTGATTACACAATGTATAATGCCATGTCATGGTTTTACTGAGTGGCCAGCTCATGGGATAACCTTATGGGAGAACCCACCAGTGAACCAGCCAGTTGATCTTTGGACACAAAATTGACTCCCTGCAGTAGGGGTGAGAACAAATTACATTATTGCCCCCGCAGGGTTTTGGCCCAGAGGCCAAAACCCAAGGAGGCACCCTAGGAGTCCCCGCGCGTATACATACAGTACAAGAACAAAGCATATTTGTTGAAAAAGTAAGAAATGTGTTTGTAATGGGCGAAAAATTCTCGATTTGACGAAACTAGGCACACACGGTGGTCTCGGGTAATATTTTAGCAAGCGCACACGGTGGTGTTGGGTACTTGCAACCACGACATCGCGTTTCGTCACCTTCGTCTTCTAGCAGCATTGTGCAGCATTTGAAGGTCTTCCATCTATGAGTTAGCGTTCTTTTTGTTGCCTTCGAGCTTCGCCATCTTCTAGTAGCATCTTGCAGCATTTGAAGGTTTTGGATTTACAAGTTTGCGTTTGTTTCGTCGCATCTTGCAGCAGCTTCCCCATCTTCTTAGTTCTAGCAGCGTCTTGCAGCATTTGAAGGTCTTGCAACTACGAGTTCTCGTTTGTTTCGTCGCCCTCAAGCTTCGCCATCTTCTAGTCTACAAATTATAGGCACGACTCATTCCTGCAAAACCGTGATTTGCCAGACACAAACTACTTGGCTAGATAAAAGACTGAAAAGACTTGATAAGTCCACCGGTCGAGATTTGCCACCGGCGACCCAAGCGCGAGATGAGAGGAAATAATTAAAATAGTTAAAATCTAAATGAAACGCACGCGAACGTGACTCTTGACTACGAGCGGTGTTGTGTT
>Ga0126337_10002904_pt1 | contig 11047 bp, 4 predicted proteins | sample DipCmetagenome_FD_92527 | JGI IMG/M metagenome (GOLD analysis project Ga0126337, IMG submission 92527) | Coral microbial communities from La Bocana,Puerto Morelos, Mexico - Diploria C A metagenome | ecosystem: Host-associated > Invertebrates > Cnidaria > Coral | place: La Bocana,Puerto Morelos... | reverse complement strand
TTCCAATCAGCAACAGGGCTGATGCGATATGATTTGCGGCCCGCCAAAATTCATTTTCGCCCGCTAGGCGCGCGTTTTTATGAGGGCAGTTTGTTATTTGGCCTTGTATATTGATGATAATACTTGATCAAAAATAAGCCCAAGATTGTCATTCATTAAGCATTTCTCATACAGAGCATGTCAGCCAGTAGCAAATCAGCCCAAATTCGGGAGAGATTATTACTCTAAGAAAGCTTTTCTAGAACATTAATCACTGAAAGTGCTATGACACTTGCGTGTGATAGGTGCCAAAGCAAACAAAAGCACGAAATGCAATGCGGAAACAGAGGTGTTAAAATGCTAAGCTGGCATTTTCAAATTCCTCCAGCTTGAAGAGCGTTTTCTAAGAGATCCGTTTTGACGTATTAGTGTAGTCGTATACACTATGCTGCGTTTAAAAATTCCTCTGACATAGTGTGGAAGGGCCTTCGACAACAGAAATAGAAACAGAAATGCCAAAGTACTAATGAAATGCTAAAACTCAGCACGAACAAAAACCCCTACAGTTACATAAATGAGTTCAACTGTCTCGTAGACAGTTTAAGCCTCCTGACATGTTTGATGAACATACTATTTTTGCCATGCTTAATCAACTGGCGCTTGTTAAGAGGGATTTATATGGCGATGTTCCGTGCACGAGTGAGTTGTCTGGAATAACTAGAAAGCCAAATATGGCAGTTGTGTGCAGCTAGCTAACATTAAACAATGTATCTCTCCTGCGCGCAAATGAACTTTGGAAACTCGTGCAGATCTCAGTCCTTCCAAAATATTCTCAGTATTTTCCGAGGTTACAATGTTTCTGATCAATTTCCGACTAGTTACCAAAGAAGCCTCCCCGAGGTCATAGAAGCATATCCGATTGGTATTCCGAAGAATACCGAACGCTTACGTAGAATCCACTATCTATCCCAGATGTCCTCCAAGCTCGATACATATGTTTTCTTGGTGCATTATTCGACGCGTGGGCTGATTAAGTTACTGTGAGAGTGAAAACAGGTGGGCAATTAATCAATTATGTAATTCATGAGTATGAACGCAAATTTTGCCGTCCCAGCGTAAATTTGGCCATGTATGCTAGCTTCTTTGAAGTGCTTCATAACTCGTCCCCTCTATTAACCATGCAAACCGAAAGCATGCAATTAATAACCTTAATCGTTTTATATTAAGCAAATGCAACCTTTTTTGTCGTTCTTATCCACTTGGGCAAACTACAAGTGCTAATCACATAGTATAATAAGAGGATTATCGACATCCGTTTCCTATTCTTCTGGTTTTCAACCAATTGAGAATTTGGGAAAGGTAAACGACTGCCATGTTATCATATAAAGTAGAACGTGTTGTAAACTAAACCCCGCTGGTTACTTAATGAGGTTTCCTTTTTAAAATAATTATCTTTCCAGATTTAAACTTCTTTAAATAGCACTTTCTATCTTAGTTTATCTTTTATTTAGAAATGTAAAATCTATTTAAGGAAACAATGTGTTAGCTAGCGGTCGACCTTCGTCCTAATGGATGACAAAAGGACAAAAGGTCATCTCCTATCGTTTGCACGAAAAATCATTATTTTATCTACCTAAATCCTGAATAAGAAGCATTAAACCAGTGTCTAGTCTATCTATACTATGTTTCGACGCTTCACTGTAAATGTTAAATTTATCTCACAGATATGCAGTTAATGTGCTCAGGGATTGATGATATCTCGCATGCCAGTAAATAAGCTTTTTAAGACCTGATTTTGAAAATAATAGAAATACCTTAAAGTGTATCAAGATAGTCGGGTTATCGCACTCGCCAACACCTGGCACTCCCATAAAGAGGAATTCTTTTTGTTGTTTTATCAGCACCATCAAAACTGTTACTAAAAAGCATGCTTGTTACCAAAATAAACAGAAACAAACACCAGTATCTGCAAAAACTCTATCCTTAAGAATGCATGAGAAAGTTGAAATTCTGGAATTATCTCTTCGTGTGTTTACAGTTTCTTCTCTGGTTATAAACATCTGGCTATGAAATAAACTGTATTGCCATCTTCTTGATTAACATCGACAATCTGTTTGGGAAAAAAGTATAAATGTATATTGTTTCAGAGTTTTACAGGTGGGTAAAATGAATATTCGTCTGGGTCTTTTAAATCCTTTCAATCTCAAAAATCGACAAGAAAGCCCAGTTTTAAATGCAAAACATGTCCTAATTTAGTTCATTTGTACAAAATATCGGAACACTAACAACTGGAAATCATTTGAAACCATATTGTTTGATAGCTTTTATATGACTGGGTCACACACAAGAACCACTTATCCATAGGATCAAGGGTAAGACAGTCTGAAGAATAGGAAGCAGTTCCAAAGAAAAGTAACATGTAATAGCTTTTTGGAATGGATTTATACAAGTTTCCACTATGAGAGCGAGCGAATCACTGCTTAACTAAACTTGTAGTTCAGCATAGACATCCGATACATCTTAATAACGAAAGAGAACTACAAAGAGCTGCAAGCAATCTTCTGATGAGCAAAGGCTAAGCTTATTACTGTAAAGGATGTCACATATTTCGTGATACAAGGTAAGCGAAGACTTAAATATTTGAAGAATGAATCTGCACCATGCACCCTCTGAAATGACTTACAATATAAAACAAAAGCAAGGCACATTTCAAAAAGTTAAAAACTGTGGGCAGAAACCCGATTGATTGGAGTGATCCTCAAAACCCGTGAAACAAAATCAGTTGAAGTCAAGGACTAGGAAGAAATGAAAGGTGAACCATTGAAATTAGAACGTATTATCCATTGCGCAGATTTTCAGTAAATTATCCTTCGTAGATGATTTAGAAAGTCCATTCCAGTTTATTATAAACGAGTAGCATTACTGGGAGAAACGAAAGGAGAGATGAAGAGGTACAGCATGCCCAAATTCACCGCCATGCATCTGCATTGATAACGTTTGATAAGTAATCTATATGCCTAGCTGCAACTGAGTGCTGCTTTGCAGTACGATAATTTAAGCGCAAATTCTCCATCACTCAGATCTGAACTCTTTCTAGGTTCGAACACACGACAGAGCGACGGAAATCGAGTCTATTCTCGTTCAGAATAGGTATTGAAAATGCAGTACTAACTGAAAACAGTCGCCTTCTACTCAGTCACTCACTCTCTTATCTCAGTTCTTCAATGTTCCTGTGAGTGGAACATAAGGCATGTTCTGTCCTTCATGCTCTTTCGCTCGCTGTTCCACCTCAGCTAGTCCAGCGCAGCTAGCTAGTACAACGCAGATCATGACGCTCATCGTCAAAAGTTCTCCACCATTAGTTTAATCTTCGTCCTATACTAGCTTGTTACTAGCTTCCTCCTCCCTTCCTACCTACATGTAGAATGGAAGACTTCTAACTGCAAGGGACAGAAAACAATTTTATCGCGGTTTCTTTCGTCTTTTAGGTTAGCTTGATATTCAAATACTGAATGAGCTAGTTGAAACAGTCGGTCAAGTGGGGCTCGTTTCTTGAAGGTCCCGAAAACGTTTCACATTCGGAAAGCCGTAGCAAAATCTCACACCTTATGACTACAGAGTTGTGTTATTCACATATTTTTAATACGAACAGATTAGTAAAACATGGCTTTGCGGGCACAAAACGTTTCCGGGGCTTTCGAGAAACAAGTCCCAGGGCCGAATGTTCGGAAAAAGGATTTGTGCATTCTATGCCGTCCGGCGGAACAGTACATGTAATCAGCAATAACATTATTTAGACTGAAAGAAAGCCACATCCGTCTTAGCTGGTTTCCTGTGCCGGTCCTCATCCTGATGAAATTCAGTAGAACTTGAGAACTTATGGTTAGAGTTTATGAAGGTAAAAACCCGGAGAACCCGGAGGAAAACACTTCGTTGGAACAAGGCGAGATCCTACGACAAACTGTCAACTCATATATAACACCGGGCCTAATAGAGCTCGGGCCAGAATATGAAAGAGCACTGATATTGAAAGCAATTCGTATATTTCTCCAATCTCTATTCACTAGTACCTGTTGCTATAAAGGCAACCAGCTGGACATTTTCCGTGAGTTACACCTTCCGTGCCTTCAACGAACGTTGTTTCGCACCTGATAGGCACAGTGAGACAACAATACCATAATACAACTCTGCTGATTTGGTCGGATTCAATATGAAATATTTTGCTAAATCTGGAACTTGTCAGTTGGGAATCAGTAAACATAATACTCACCACTTCACTAGTAACTAAATAATGTAAACTGGGCGAAAACGTTTTAAACAAGCCAGAAATTGATTTCTTAAGTTTGATTCATTAAGACCCCTAAATAGTCGATCTTATAATAGTATGACAGACTGATTCTATTTTATTAACTTGGTCATTGCGACTGGTCAGTCTTGTTACTGATCATGCATTATCGACACGAAGAATCAGTCAAATAGCTCCACATTTCAAGAGCGACCGAGAGAAAATAATGAGAAAGCGCGGTCCAAAACAACGTGCGCGCAGCATCAGAAGTTCAAGATGGACGACATCTTGCTCCGATTTGATCACATATGGAGCCCAATGTTCGGATTGCTTCAAATAATACTCTGCCTAAAATAACTTGTGGTGATATTCAGCAAAGTAACGCTTACTTTTCAGTTTGTGCTTGTAATGATCAGGGCTAGAAGCAAGCTGCTTTGTAAGGTCGTCATTTACAGACGCTGAAGCATACTAGAAGAGTCCAGCGGGCTCTCAGCCGTTTTGTGTGTCAGTTAAGCACTTCATTTTAATCGTTACCCTTTCAGTTTAAAATTATTTACTCTTGAACAACGACTCATTGTGTCACAACTATTCAAAGTCAGTGACCCTCAGTACTCGGAGCCATTTCAAATGAAGACTCCAACTGAAATTCTACAAACAAAACATTTATTATTACACACTTGAGAAGATGGGGAGTTCAAACACTCTTTCACAATCCAAACACAGCATTGCTTAATGCAGTAGCGTGTTGTTAAAGGCATTCAACACACTTCCACTCGACCCCTCAATCCGGCAACTTAAAAGTATTGTCAGAAGTGACCAACTGTCTTTGAAATAATGAATTGGCCATCAGAAATGGCTTCTTATTTCACTCTCTATCTGTCCCACCTCAAAACGTGAATCAGGTAAAACGCACTCTCGCGATAATCTAAATTTTGTAAAACTTTCGAGATGGATGGTACCTTCCGTGCAGCTGACCTGTGTCTGGCCAATCAAAGGCGAAGAGTTTGACAATAATAACCAAATATACGAAGGGTATGAGAGCAACAAATAAACGAAGTATCTATTGTTGTAGGATGTTAAACAACACAATATTTAAGATAGGATTAAAAACAAGCGACATTTTGGAAATTAAACACTTTGAATAGTGTGAAATCTTGAATAAAAACCAATTGACAAAGGCACCCAAAAATAGAGGGCAGAAGTTGTGTACCCGTCTGGGGTTCCAATCTGAACACTTTTCTGAAAATAAGTTTGAGGGCTTTTGACTAAAATAATAATGACAACCGGTGGTCTGATCGTTCATCATTGATTTTGGCTATGCCATTAGTTGGCCATTTAATTTCATGTGTTTAGTCTACATTTGTCTGAGTTTCCTTTACTCGCGAAATTACACCACAATGCTGCACTTAACCCCGGGCACTTGACTCACAGGTCTGTATTTGGGATATTAACTGCAAGATCCAATTTATAAAGGGTTATTTGGCGTGCCTAAAGTAAAGAATGAACAAGGCCTACTAAACCTGACAGAGAAAAATAATGGCCACAACAACAAAGGTTCCTCTCTCAGGCAGCTTCGCCTTTATAAAATATACAAAGGATATCTCAAAGGAGACACTGGCCATTAAGCAGTCGCAACAGCCCCATTGTTTGGTTTTGTATTCGGAGACTGGAATGTCGCAGGGGCACAGGATATTTTTCAACAGTGAGTAAAAGTTCTATTCTGAGTACACTGGAAACACATCATTAGATTATTGTTTTCCATCCTTATATTTCTTGACAATATCTTGATATAATAAAGACGTAATGGTTGGTAGTGACTTTTAGGACACTAGGAATTAGCAAAACCATCTTTTGGAAATTATCGACATTGGCTGTGGCGAGACGGGAGGTAATAAAATCAAGTCACGGGGTAAACTGATAAAGCATTGTAAAAGCCCAGTGTATAGGAATAGAAAACTAAAGAGCGGTGCTCTCAATTAGTTCTCTGTGGTTTAATTTATGGTACACGAGGCATTTAAATTATGCGAGTTTGTCAAACTTAGCCACACTGAAACCGTTATTGAATTACAGCGTTTTGATCAGATTAAGGGAAACTCTAGACTCAGAGAGGGCAAAAATTCGGCCTTAATTGGTAAGAGTTTCCTCTGTTGCGGTCATAAAAGGGAAGTCCTTGGCAAAATTCTAAGACTACAGCTTCCTGTTATAAGAGGTTCAGTACAGTACACAATGTCTGCCTTTGCGGGTGAAAAAAGGGTTAGGGCGTTTCTTAAAAAAAATCTAAAAAAAACAACATATTTATTTCATATCTTTTTGCAGTTAAATTCGTGGAAATCTTCGGAACTTCCTGTCGGACTTGCCTTGTTAAATAATTTGCGGTTACGTGTTTTTAAGCTCATTTGGTATATACTAGAACATGTAAACTTGGCGTGTTAAGCATAGTTCCCCTACACACCCCCAAAGGTTCTATCTATACTTGTTGTGACACGGAATTCCAAACTTGAGTGGCATATCAAGGAAAATTGTTTTGGATAAACACAAAATGGCATAGGAATTTGCGAATTCCAAATGTTAAGAATTCCTTTCCATATCTGTTTCGAAAACCTCAAATCAAGAATAAATAAATAACCGTCTCTGTTTGTTAATGCATTTTTGGGTAAACTATCCGCAACATGGTAGCGGAGTTTTTGCCAAGTCGATCGCTTTTCGTATTTTGTTAAAGATAATTCAAGATCCCGTATTTGTCCAAAATCGTTGGTTCTAAAATTTCTTTGAAAGACGGACGCAAGGTTAGAAAACGTCGCACAGCTGCGGAAGCGGGCACTATTGCAGTTTACGGCTCTCTTATCAGTACGCGTTTCATCAAGATCATTCTAACACAGTTCAAAGGAGATCGCAACCTGCTCAAAAACAAATGCGCAAGTGTCACTAATCTAGCGATAAATCTGAAATGATGCTGCCAAGTTTTTTTGTTCATTGCGCAACGAAAGCTCGTGAGACTATTTAAGAAATGCAACCTTCAAAACAGTTTGAAGTGTAGAAGGACGATTTTTTTATTGAGTAACCTTTTAAATCAAATGATTGTTTGCCAACCATTATCAACACCCACGCGCGTAACGTAGCGGGTATTTTTTTCATCGTAAAAGCAGACAAATTAATAAACAGATTCCATGTTGCCGTGCATCTGTTCAGTAATAGATCACATATGACGTCAGAATGTGGTAAGAACAAAAACTTAGCACGCGATGCAGTAGCCGAGTGTGTCATTGATGTTTTAACGGCATGTTTCCGTCCTCTGTGATATATTACTGAACAGACGCACGACAAAATGGAAAATACTTGTTTGATATCATAAGGGGCAAAATGAATTGTTACTGACGTCATTTATCCATCTGTACTTCAATTGATCATAAGAAAGAACCAATCAAGATGCGAGAATAATTCGACTTATTATGTTTTATGATTGTTTGAAAACCGTTTAAAACGTCTAACGCCTACGCAAAGAACATACGGGCGACTTAATTAGCTTGTTTTAAGTTTCATTGATGTCTTAGGCTCGCTTCTAAGTGTATCGTTGTTTAATTAAAGTTTCAATGATTTATTGAGCCAAATTTTGGACGTCGTCAAAAACAGTTTCGTTAAAGTACAAGTAAAGACGGAAAACGAAATGTCCTCAGAAAAACGTGCAAAAATGAAATAACAGATCTACGAGAGTTATATGTTAAACTAATCTATCTGATCGTACGATCAAAAGAATTATACGCTAATCTACTTATTTTTAGGCATGGCGGCAAATTGTCCACTTACTGAAGGCCTGATAATTTCTTTTACCTTTCCGAGGTGATTATTTTACAGATGTAAAACTGATTGGAACGGCAGAGAGGAGACGTGCTCTCAGGGGGGAAGGAGACTAGAACCTCCCCCCCTCCCCACTATGACTCTGATATCGACAAGGACCCTTGTCGTATTTTTTCGGATTAAATCGTGTACTACTTATGGAGGGATCGGGGCACTTGTGTGTCAAGTCTAGAGAGCCATTCGAGGGCCAAATTAGCTTTTGAGGGAGCCGGAAATCAGGCAATCCACCTTGTAAATTAAACCTATACGAGCAGTCTCTCACGATGTTGAAATCAATTTTAGCCACACTCAAGGGGAGAGTCTTGTACATTTTGAAATTTTCGACAATCTTTCATGTCACTAGCTAATGGCATCCCCTCCGGGTCTTACGAAAATGAGTCTTGTTGCAATCATCCGTGAATTGGAAATATGACCCTGTGCGTCGGCTAAATGGCTTAACGGAATCAAGTCCCTCTAAAGGACCCTCTGGTCAATTTTTCAGTTCTTAAAGAGCAAGATTACGTTTAAGTAAGAAGTGAACGGTATAATTTTGATACAATTAAAAAGCATAAGAGATAGTGTGCAGGAATTCACTTCCCTAGTCACGAAACACTCGTCAAATCTCTGTACAAAACTTCTCTGGCACGTATAGCACTCGAGAGCATTGTGTTGGTGTTCGATGAAGCTTATCCCAGGTCATTCAGTTTCTAACCGGGTCAAGAATTTAAGAGTCATTTACGAAACATTTAAGGCACTGTTGCTCGAATTAGTACAATCAGTTGCTAAAGTTCGATTGGATGGAGGAATCTGAAGAATTGAAGTTCTTCAAGATTGGTTTTTTGAACATATTTTCTGAGCGCACGAATACCGTAAAAATGATTGAAAAATGATGCACATTGATAGCAGCCCTGACCTCTTTTCATTTCAGAGGTTTTGGTTTACAGCAGCCTACTTGAATAAAATATCACTAATTCTTTTTTCTCTGGGGACTTTTAATTGATGGTTTGGTCCTTTTTAATAATGTTAATCTTCACGTCTTTCGCATTGTACTCTTATGACAAAGAAATATATTTTGAAATTAGAACAGACGTGAATGTGATGACAGTCTGAGGCTTTACAGCATGACAGCCAAAAGAAATAATAAACTGATTTTAATGAGATTAAAAGGAAACTGGCAACGACCTGTTGATGATAAGGGGAGTGCAGTGTTTAGCTATCACCTCCCAAACTATTAGCAGACATTCTCAAAGGAATAGGAAAACCAGATTTGTAAACGAATGGTAAACACACCGTATGGGATGTGTGGAAATTTTCAAGAACCGGAAATTGCAATACCCTCTTGATTAGGAGATTAGTGGCTTATATGCTTAGCCTTATCAAATCAGCTTCGGTGAAATCCTACGAACCATTGGATCAAGAGTTTTTAAAACAGGCGCACATGCACAACAAAGAACATGACATGTGATCTGATGAGAGGTTGGGCACATGCGATTGGCCAATGCCCGCGTCAATTGACAGGCTATGCGCTTGTAATTGTGTACCAGCTCGCTGTTGAAATGCTTTGATCTCACGAGGTGGTAATCAAATTGTTTCCTGCGCTTATAAGCTTATGAGTTGTGCAAACAGATCTCGTGTTAATTTTGCAGCTCATCGTCATCAGACAACGACACAGCCAGGACCTCTTACTAAAATGGCCGGATTTCCCTACAGCGGATTTTTTGCACTCTGCCTAACCGCGATTACATTTCTTCAAGGGGCTGCTATGAGCGTAGACCCTACAGCCACGATTTCCTCTGCAACAATGCCTGGGAGTAACGTTTCGTTCGCTGGAACCAAAGCTCCCACAGAAAATGATGGTCAGGGCCAAGGACAAGGACACGCTGACAAAGGACAAGGCTGTCCAAACTGTAACAACAATATCGACCACCATTCTGAGATGACAGAAATTTACAACCTAAGAATCAAGATGATAAAGGCCAGAATACTGGCGAAGCTACAGATGGACCAAACACCGGTCCTGAAGCAAAAACCAAAGGACAGTCGGATTGCAGCCCTTCTGTCAAATTTAAATCTTATTGAAGAAAATTATCCTGAAAGTGAGCCTCAAGATTCCAAAGAAGAAGACTACTATGGAAAGACGACTAAAATCATTGTTTTCAGCGCAAAAGGTGAGTAAATCATTTTGTGCGTGCTCGTAGAAGTAACGACGAAGTAACATTTTGCCATATCGAAGCTTTTTCCTCAGATGATTTCCATCAGGGTCATGCTCTGGCCTTCGAGTTTTTCCTTTGTTTTTTTCGGCGGTTTTGATACCGGCATGGTCAAGAGGGCAGCTGTTAAAATATTTCAGCATATTTCTTTTCCATTCATTCGTCACCACAGACAGTACTCAGAGCAAAGTTCAAGAGCTAATCTTGCGACAGCTTCCCTATAATCACATCAAACGCTGTCTTAACGCTCCAGATATTAAGCCCCGGCGCCCTATTCGGTGTTAACTGAAATTACGTGCTTTGTTTTGAATTCTGCTTTTAAGATAATGATCATTGTGTTACGTACATTGGGAGGCGGAGTCGCTCTATATGTCTTTTCACAGCTGCTAAAGAGTAATTTTGGAAATTTCTGAAGTCTAGCTTCATAGCCTTAGTGCAGTATGTGGTGTATACCTTGAGTGATATTATCACGTTGATCGTAGACATAACAGTCCGGTGGCCAACTGCAAGTTTCCTGGCATTACATGTGATGTGGGAAAATGTGTTTTACTACTTAACACCGGCCTATTATCCAGACAGTGCCTTTGAATAAATGTCAGCTGTATTTTTCTTTAAAAGGAGTGGCGTACTGGATCTTTGATATGAATACACTTAAGACCACAGAATTGCACAGAACAATAGAACCCAATTAATTAACAACTTCCATTTATTTTCCTTTGGCACTTATGTGACGGGTGTA
>Ga0126337_10002903_pt1 | contig 11047 bp, 9 predicted proteins | sample DipCmetagenome_FD_92527 | JGI IMG/M metagenome (GOLD analysis project Ga0126337, IMG submission 92527) | Coral microbial communities from La Bocana,Puerto Morelos, Mexico - Diploria C A metagenome | ecosystem: Host-associated > Invertebrates > Cnidaria > Coral | place: La Bocana,Puerto Morelos... | reverse complement strand
GGATAACCTTGAACTTTCTGCCAGTGATTTGAATTTTCGGGTTGTGTCAGGTTTCGGGGAGCTTTTCGAATTTCCGACTGGTTTTCATCGCCTTTCATCTCCGATTCGTTTCTGGTGTATTTTTTGACAGTGGTTCTAATTTTCGGACACATTCAATTTTCTGCTGCTACTTTTTCTCGCGTTGGCCTGGTGACTACGAGACACCAGATAGAGGTAATTTACTTCCCGCCGTGTTGATCCAAGATGGCGGATACAGTAATGGCGCCTTCTCAAGAAGAGCTACAATCGTTCAGATATTTGCGAGAGCTTTTACTTAAGATTATTCGGGAAATTGAAAGAGGAGGCCTTGACCCAAATACAGTGGAAGCCTTACACTTTAGGCTGGATTGGCCGCAACGTTTAAAAGCTTGTCTTGTTCAGTTGTATGGAATCGATGAACAAATTGTTAATCTAATTTTGGGTGCATGGGATTGCTCATTGGAAGCCAGGACAGTTTAGGTGTTTCATCACGAGCTACTGCCTTAACACTTGCAGAAACATGGTTTTTTTTATATTTTATAATGAAGATTGCACAAGGTACCTATGTTTTTGATGAAGGTTTCTGATACATATCAATTATCCATTTGTGCTTTTGTAAGTTTGAACTTTTGTCTTGGAAATGAAGAAAAGCTGTTTGTTTCATCATCAGATTGATGTCTTTATTTTTAAGAAGTTCTGCCTGCACACAAATGGGAACAAAGCAGTTCACTGGCTTCACTACTGAATTTGCCCAAAGAGTCCATTTGAAAACCACAGTCCTTTTGGTGTGATCAGCTTGATTGATTTATTATTACTTTGACCACCAGAAACGAATCGGAGATAAAATGGGGATGAAAACCAGTCGGAAATTCGAAAAGCTCCCCGAAACCTGACACAACCCGAAAATTCAAATCACTGACAGAAAGTTCAAGGTTATCCGAAAAATTTGATTGGACGAAAATTTCTGAATTCTGTCAGAAAATTGATAAAACCAACATAAAATTCAAATCAATCAATCAATCAATCAATAACTTTATTACTGTGTCAAATATATTCTAGCCGAGGATAAAAACCCTCTACCAATAGGGGACACTTAAAATAAGTAAATAAACTCTGAAATTTAAAAACCTAAATTTGATATTTACAGTAAAGAGAGACAAAAATTTAACTACATTATTTACAATAATTTTAACAATTTTGAAATTATTTATTCGTAAGTAGATCATGTGCTACATAAAACATAGTTCTCGCATTCATGTTCAATTTCCAAAAAGCCAAAAAACTCATTTTAATACAAAATCCAATAACATGTCACAAAATCAAAAATTGAATTATGACGGTAATCACCCACCATGATATTGGAGGTTTTACACGAAGACTCCTTTTGAAACAGAGGAAAAAGGTGACTCGGAAATGGCTCATGGATGATTTTTGTATCGCTTGCGGTGTTCAGAGGAGAAAGCCAACGTTGACCTCAATCAAGGCATCTTTCAAAGGCGCATTTGAAGAAATTGAGAAATACCGCCCTACTTTGCCGAGTGAAATAGTTAAAAACATCCTGAGAATCTCACCTGCTCTTCCGTTACCGCAATAGCGAGAATCATAATAGTAATACAGCCTCGGTAGCGCGTACACGAAATATGCACCACAGTTCTTTACTCTGATATTTTCATACCAATCACAGCATTGGTACGCGCTAAAACAGACTTCACGAATGACCACACCTTCGGCGACTGTCGGGTGTGTACTATTAAGCCAAACTGGATATTTTGTACCGCAGTGATCCATGGGAACACATTTGTCCGCCATCCGATCTCCAGCAGCTCCTTGGAAGCGGTACCAACCTGGTACCAGGTCAATATAATCGCTTCTATAATTGCTGGCGTTGATCACTATGTGCTCTTGAGCGCGGTCTGCTTCGCTCAGGACTATGTAATTGTGACATCCATCCACTGTAAATAAGGACATATCAGTTAGTTACAAGAACGGCAAAACTACGCTCTTTAACTGGAGATAGTTATAAATAATGGTAATTGAACTGAGTGGAGTGCAATTTGGTCAGAAGTCATAAGCGTGATTTCAAAATCGAACGAGCGCGCACAAATATGATTCAGACCAAAATTGCATGACCCGAAGTTGAATTGCCACTTTATTATATCCATTTTGAAATCCAACAATTTAATAGCCTGGATACAAGACCTACTAGAACAACAAAAGTTGAAAAATTTGCCAAACAATGGCCTTTTATTCTTTCATTTCCTGCAATGTGATTGGTTAGTTTAAAAAAAAAACTTTCAAATCTCATTGGTTGTTTTGTTTTTCTGTCTCATTCTCATTAGCTGAGAAAAAGATGCGATTTAGACCAAAAATAGTGCGATTTGGGAATAAATCGCACTGCTGAGAGCCAATCAGATTGCAAGGATAACCAGTGATTTCAAAATGGATGTAATAAATGACCAAACCGAGTGAATGACGAATGGCAAATGTACAACAAGTTGAAGCCTTTTAAACTAAATTATCCTGAACAATGGGTGCGGTGATTGAATGCTGGAGGAGTAACTTGCGGTAAAATAGATTTTCATTCCACGGAGAAGTAGCAATCTAAACGTCTGAGAAACCGGACATAAACGTCGGCGCGATGGCCCATCATGTTTACACGCACACTTTCTTGAACTATATTGTTGTTCTGGTGTTTTTTAGGTACCTTTCTTTAAAAGGGAAACAAAATGAATTTCTGTAATAGCAGTTGTGATGCTCACAAAAGGTCCGAATTTTTTATTAATTTGTATTTTTTTTATTTTTGTCTCACTTGAAAAACAAAGAAATGCATAAAGCTAAGAAAGCTTAGTTTTGCGCCATGTTGTCACGGAAACCGCTGTTGGGGTTGAAAGAATACATTTGATTCATTTCATTGAAAGAATGACAAGTGAAAAGTACCGTGTTTCGTGGTAATTAATGAAAAAAGATATATGTTGGTTGTGAATGATAAAGAACTTGAAGATAGGAATGATTCTGATATTTTGACAAATAGGGTAAGAATTGCGTGACATGGAAGTATATACATACATACTTAATTTATATTTAGGCTACTAGCTTAAGTTGGTAATGCGTCGAGTTAAAAATAAAACAGATTGGAAGAATAAAATTCAATTTCAGCTGAGGAAAATAAACTTTGAAGAACTTTCTCTAAACGCATATGTTACGTCTGATACCAAAACGAGTTGCCATCAGATTGATAAGATACGCCTCAAATGCGAAAAGATAGCACTGAATCACCCCTGGAGAATGTTTTAAAACTGTATTTGATGATTGATGACTGATAGTTGACTGGCACACTCAAAGAAGCAAACAAGGCAAATTACCTGCGCTGCCGTTAACACAGTAACGGAGATAACAAAAGGCGTCTTTTGTAATTTATACACGAGGAAAGCCCCACAGTTCCTGACTGTAATATTGTTATTCCAGTAATGGCGTTTAGGGAATTCTTCGATTTTCGGACTAGATCCCCAGGAATCTCAAAGAAAATGATTTGACAATCACCTTTTGTCCAAAAAAATACAGTTAATTTAACCATCAATTTTGGCTGTTCCAATCAGTAAAAACGTGTTGCCAAAACAAATTTATATCCTAACCGTAGCTTAATGTTTTGGCTCTTGACTAAAATAATTAAAAGTATCATGAGAAACTTACCATCGCTTCCGTTACCGCAATACCGAGAATGGTAGTAATACAGCCTCGGTAGCGCGTACACGAAATATGCACCACAGTTCTTTACTCTGATATTTTGATACCAATAACAGCATTGGTACGTGTTAAAACAGACTCTACGAATGACCACACCTTCGGCGACTGTCGGGTGTGCATCAGAAAGCCAACCTGGATATTCAGTACCGCAGTGATCCATGGGAATACATTTGTCCGCCATCCGATCTCCAGCAGCTCCTAGGAAGCGGTACCACCCTGGTACCAGGTCAGTATAATCGCTTCTATAATTGCTCGATATGTGCCCTTGAGCGCGGTCTGCTTCACTCAGGACTGTGTAATTGTTACATCCATCCACTGTAAGTAAGGACACATCAGTTGACTACAGTAATAAGAAGACTACGTTTCTTAACTGGAGATAGTAATAATAATGGGTGTGGCAATTAAAGGCAGTAGGAGTAGCTAGTAGTGAAAAGCCCATTCGTCCAAGGAGATTGGAGATAAAAAAACCATTGTAGTGTCAGAAAGCGAGATGAACGTCGACCTGATGGCTCATCATATTTGCAAGCTGACTTTCTCGAATCTCTTAACTAAGCATGCTAAGTTCTAGGTATTTGAATTTGACCCAACTATATAGTTGTTCTGGTGTTTCTTAGGTTTGTTTTTTTAAAGGAGAAAAAATGAATTTCGGTAATACGCAGGTGTGTTGGTCACATATGGTCAGAACCTTTTATTAAATTGCATTTGTTCATTTTTGTCTCACTTGAAAAACAGAGAAACGCAGAAAGCTTTTTTACAAGAAAGCTGAGTTTTGAGCCATGTTGTCACGAAAACCGCTGTTGGGGTTGAAAGATTACATTTGATTCATTTCATTGAAAGAATGACAAGTGCAAAGTGCCGTGGTTCGTGGTGATTAATGATCGCTGGTATATGTTGGTTGTGAATGATAAAGAACTTGAATATACGATAGGAATGATTGTGATATTTTGACAAATACGGTAACAATGGGTGACATGGAAGTATATACATACATACTTAATTTATAGTTAGGCTACTAAAGTAAATAGATAATGCGTCGAGTTAAAAATAAAACAGATTGAAAGAACAAAATTCAATTTCAAGTGAGTAAAATAAACTTTGATGAAGTTTCTCTAAACGCATATGTTAAGTCTGTACCAAAACGAGTTGCCATCAGATTAATAAGATACGCCTCAAATCCGAAAACATGGCACTGAATCACCTCTGGAGAGTGTTTTTAAACTTTGTTTGATGATTGATGACTGATAGTTGACTGGCACACTCAAAGAAGCAAACAAGGCAAACTACCTGCGCTACCGTTAACACAGTAACGGAGATAACAAAAGGCGTATTTTGTAATTTATACACGAAGAAAGCCCCACAGTTCCTGACTGTAATATTGTTATTGCAGTAATGTCGTTAAGGGCATACTTTTATTTTCGGACTAGATCCCCAGGAGTTTCATAGAAAATGGTTTCGACAATCAACTTTTGTCAAAAAGAAATACATTTAATTTAACCATCAATTTTACTTGTTCCAATCAGTAAAAACGTGTTGCCTAAAGAAATTTTTATCCTAACCATAACCGTATGTTTTGGCTCTTGACTGAAATAATTAAAAGTACCATGAGAAACTTACCATCGCTTCCGTTACCGCAATACCTGGAATAATGAGAGTAATACACCCTCGGTAGCGCGTACACGAAATATGCACCACAGTTCTTTACTCTGATATTTTGATACCAATAACAGCATTGGTACGCGCTAAAACAGACTCCACGAATGACCACACCTTCGGCGACTGTCGGATGTGTACCATTAAGCCAACCTGGGTATTTAGTACCGCAGTGATCCATGGGAACACATTTGTCCGCCATCCGATCTCCAGCTGCTCCTTGGAAGCGGTACCAACCTGCTACCAGGTCAGTATAATCGCTTCTATAATTGCTCGATATGTGTCCTTGAGCGCGGTCTGCTTCACTCAGGACTGTGTAATTGTTACATCCATCCACTGTAAGTAAGGAAACATCAGTTGACTACAGTAATGACAAGACTACGTTTCTTAAATGCAGATAGTAATAATAATGGGTGTGGCAATTAAAGGCAGTAGGAGTAGCTAGTAGTGAAAAGCCTTTTCGTCCAAGGGGACCGGAGATCTAAAAAAAATTGTAGTCAGTCAAAAACCGGAGATGAATGTCGGCCTAATGGCCATCATGCTTACACGTGCACTTTTTCGAATCTCTTAACTACGCATGCTTAGTTCTAGGTATCTGAATTTGACCCAACTATATAGTTGTTCTGGTGTTGTTTAGGTTTCTTTTTTTAAAGAAGAAAAAATGAATTTCGGTAATACCCAGATGTGATGCTCACACATGGTCGAAAGTCAGTTTTATGAATTTGTATTTGTTCATTTTTGTTGCACTTGTAAAACAAAGTAACGCATTAATGTTTCTAACAAGAAAGCTGTTGGGGTTTAAAAGGTACACTTGATTCATTTTATTGAAAGAATTACAATAGAAAAGTACCGTGTTTCGAGGTAATTAATGAAAGCAGATATATGCTGATTGTTAATGATAAAGAATTTGAGGATAGGAATGATTCTGATTTGACAAATACGGTAAGAATTGCGTGACATGGAAGTACATAATGTTTTATTTATATTTACGCTCCCAGCTTAAATAGCTAATGCGTCAAGATTAAAATAAAATATTTATTGAACGGATTAAAATAATAAAATTCAATTTCAAATGAAGAAAATAAACTTTGATGAGGTTTCTTTAAAGGGATATGTTACGTCTGATACCAATAAGATTGCGATCAGATACAAGCCACATCCGAAAAGCTAAGATGGCACTGAACCACCTCTGCAGAATGTTTTAAAACTTTGTTTGATGATTGATGATGATGATGATTGCTTTATGACTGATTTTTGACAATTGAGACAATCAACGAAGCAAATAAGACAAATTACCTCCGCTGCCGTTACCACAGTAACGGAGATTACAACTTGGCGTCTTTTGCAGCTCATACACGAAGAAAGCCCCACAGTTCCTGACTCTAATATTGTGATTCCAGTAACAGCAGTAGCTTGACCAGTAATAGGACCAGCCATAATTAAAACAGACTTTACGAGTGACCACACCTTCTGCGACTGTCGGGTGTGTACCATTAAGCCAACCTGGAGCCTCAGCACCGCAGTGATCTCCGGGAACACATTTGTCCGCCATCCGATCTCCAGCAGCTCCTTGGAAACGGTACCACCCTGGTACCAAGTCATCCCTATCGCATCTATAATTGTAGTCTCTCACTATGTGTCCTTGAGCGCGGTCTGCTTTACTAAGGACTGTGTAGTTGTTACATCCATCCACTGAAAGTAAGGACACATCAGCTAGCTACAGTAACGACAAAACTATGTTTCTTAACTAAACAGTCACGGTTACAAATAACAAAAACAAAAACTCTCACTAGTAAAAATAACAAAAGCGGTCATCTTGGATTGCTGACATTATTCAATACATTTCTTTGCACACAGTGTGCTTCACTCACAACTGTGTCACCCAGTTTACAGAGTCAGCCCCGCGTCAAAGTCCTGGATTACGTCCAGGACAGGAATTCAGTGTCACACTATGAGGAAATGTTACAAAATCGAATGTGAGATTTCGCGCTTTTATTAATGCCTTAAAAGAAATTGAATTTCTCAAAATAAATATATGCGTTTACTCATAACTGTTTTTTCGGCACGGGATTGAGCCTCTTTACAACCTGATACCCTCTTGGCTAGAATGGCTTCAGAGGCTGAAACTTCGGTGAGTGGAAAACTGAATATTAACTTGCTACAAGTGAAGACAAAAAAGCCTAGAAGTGATCTCCTTTAAGTTTTTTAAAGGTATTGTCTCAGGCCGTAGGTTTTCGAGCGACTGGTAACGATAAGCGCGGCTAGTCGAATAGTGAATTCGACAAATTTCCCGCGAGAGGTCACGTGAGCAGTACTAGACGTGAAATAAGTCCCATTCTAATATCGATATAAATTTTTTTATTAATTTGACTTATTTATTATCCACAATCATATATTTTGAGTGAGGTCTTTTAATTGAGTAATTAATTATGTAATCAATATCGAATTAAAGACTGGCTGGAGCTCTCCAGATCTTCGCTCACTTTTTATTTGCGAGCGTTGATAAAATTGTACACTCTACACTTTCCTAGCTTGACTTTCGGACCGTACCGTACGCACTTTCGCAAGCAGTTTGTACCGGAATTAATTTTTCTTGGCTATTAGTTGGCGTATCAATTGATGCCATCAGTAATAAAATTTTTTTCTAAGAGGCAAGCGTGGTTGGACAGGTTAGTCAAGTCGCGAATTAAATTATCCATTTGTCGAATCGACAAATCAAATTTTTTTTTTTTTCTGGTGGAATCTAGCCGACATTAGGCAGCCTAACTTGGTAGAATTGTAAAAATTCACTCAAAATTATATACTTACCATTTACTGAAGTGATTATTGTTGGTTTTACTGCTGATGCGATCGTTGGTTCAACGGTCTCAACGGTTGAGGTGAGAGCTGTAGTATCTTGCGATAGGCTTATCCACTGTGGTGCAGAGTGCAATGCAGCAGGCGTAAATGATGCTGCGTTGGATGTTCCCACACTTACGATGGCCTCGTCTGTTACGTAAGGCAATGAGACATCTATAGAGGCACTGGGGAATACCTGGTTTATTATTGCACTGGACGATTCCAGGTTACTTGCTGCCCTTGAGGATTTCGTACTTATTTCGAAGCTGGGCGATCCCACATTTAGTTTTGTCACTGATGATGTCACAAATGTAGTTGTGCTGAACGATGCCACACTTACCAGGGCGGTGCTCTGACCTACAAAGAATGTGCGATTAAAAGAACAGTGCTTTGGCAATATAATTACCTCACAGATACGAGAAGGAGGGAGTCGCACTCAGTGTAAAAGCACGATTATTGTATCATCTCTGATGAGTCAAACGAACAATTGAGCTTGTATAAAAATACAGAATTTAACTGTTTGCCCGCAAAACCATGGAGACTAGAAAGGCAATGGAAGTGTTTGACCCAAGGGTGGTTACTTTTGGCACTTTATTCAGTCTTCAAGTTCATCAGAATTTATTTTGAGACAAGGCTCCATTGAGTATCATTAAATAGTAAATTGCAGTTTAACCAAACAGATAATTGTAGTAACTAGCTCAGCAAGAATTCACACTATAGAGGAGCAAAGCCTTAAGAGAGCAAAATCGTTAAAAAGTTTCCCTAGGCACATGTCGAACTGTCTTCTGAGAGGTTCACTAACTCTTCTGTGGCATAAAGTAAGGCTAGTGGTAGACCAGGTTTGTCATCGATTAAAACATTTGAGATTAAGAAATAAGGAAACATGTCGAGATTTCATAACACAGCACCTCAACCATGCAAAATTGGAAGCCTAATAAGGTCAATAAGCAAACTAGAACTTATAACATACCTTCACTACCTTTCACAAGGAAAAGCAAGAAGCACAATACAATGAAGGTTTTCATTTCTTTCCTTATCCTAATGATTCAGTAACAGCTTGTTTAAAACACAAGGCTTGTGCTAAAAACACCACCGACCGGGCGACTCAGTCAAACTGTGCACCGCTTGATTGACGAGATTGTTGTTTGTATGAAGCAAAGCGTGACCATCATAAACTTGGAATCTCTAAAATGCTTTCTTGTTTGCCGTGAAGAACCGAGCTATTTAAACACACTACATTTTGTGGAAGAGCACGAAAAACTATTTATGCCGATATATTGTACGTGAATTGGCATTTCTTGGCCACTTGCACTGTGGCGGTTTAATAGCAAATCAAATAAAAGTTAATTGTTAACAATGTCTATGGTAATTAAATTATCATTTTCAGCAAAGGTGGGGCGAAAAAGGCGCCCCACGGCTGGTAGTCGAAAATACATAGCATAAATGTCGATCCGAAAGATAGCGATAAGGGAGCGGTGGGAGGGAAAAATGTTATCGCCAAGAGATATACTCGCTGTGATGGTGAAAGCAAGAGGGAATGATCGAGAATGTGACCAGTGTTTTATACTGGCGGATAGATAACTCTCTTTAATATGATTGGGTGTAATGTCACATGACAGACCACCATCGGATCGACAGATATGTGCCTTGAATACAATAGGTCAATTTATCGACATAAATAACATCATGCCTTGGCTTGAATAAAATTTTCAGGGATTTGTCTTTTATTCAGTAGTTGTGAGGAGTGTGATGCCGTGTTTGTCAATAAAAACGATTACGAATTTTCTTTCCTGCTTGTATCGTTTCGATGGGAGTGACATATTTTCTACCGGGTCTAAGCTTATTATTCTCGTCATTGTTGCGGAAACTAAATTCCTACATGTGGTAAATTTACTGGTTTTTTATGGAGAAAACATTGAAGAAAAATGACTTACTCTCGAAATGAGACACTGATCATGAGAAAGCAAAAGTATAACAAACAATTTAAAAATCGATCTCATAATTTATTATGAGGCAAGACCACATCTGAGTATCATTGGTATGAATTGCAGTTTAAGCGAAGTTTTAAAAACAGATTTGCATAAAATTGTGGTAAGTAACTCAGTGTTGATAAAAATCATACCATACAGAAGAAAGGCGTTGAGAAACCAAGGCAAGTTTCACTACACACACGTTGAAGATAGTCTTTTAAGAGGTTCACTAACTCTTGCGCAACATAACGTAGGACTAGTGATACTCAGGCTCGTCCGTCACTGATTAACACATTTTATAGATTACGAATCAAACTTCTCGCCAAAGCTAGCACTATGTCTGAACTTTATTTGACTTAGTTTAAAGGGAAAGTGATTCAACCTATGAAACATGTCGAGACTTGTTCCTAACGCAGCACTTAAACCACTGATACAAAATTGGAAGCCTAATAAGCAAAGCTAATATGCAAAAGTATGACATACCTTGACTACCTTTCACAAGGCAAAGTGAAAAGCACAATACAATGAAGGTTTCCATTTCTTTCCTTATCCTAATAATTCAGTAAGAACTTGAATAAAACACTTGTGCCTAAGACACCACCGACAACCGACAGCGCGACTCAGACAAACTGTGCACTGCATGATTGACGAGATTGTTGTTCGTAAGAAGCAAAGCGTGACCATCTCTAAAAGGATGTTACTGAAATGGGGAATGGGGAATGGGGAATGGGGAATGGGGAATGGGGAATGGGATGATTCCGGGGAATGGGAAATAAAAATGGGAATTTGAAAAAAAAATTTAAAAAAATCTATTTTTTTTTAAATTG
>Ga0126337_10002902_pt1 | contig 11047 bp, 6 predicted proteins | sample DipCmetagenome_FD_92527 | JGI IMG/M metagenome (GOLD analysis project Ga0126337, IMG submission 92527) | Coral microbial communities from La Bocana,Puerto Morelos, Mexico - Diploria C A metagenome | ecosystem: Host-associated > Invertebrates > Cnidaria > Coral | place: La Bocana,Puerto Morelos... | reverse complement strand
GCGTGTTTGCCGTACCAGAAAGCCGTGCTACGGGCGGGAAACTTGCTCGGACCACAAGTAGTGACGTCACCGGAAGTAATCTTCCACACTTTTGCCGTACCAGAGCCTCGCCGTAGCGGATCTCAAAGTCCCTAATATCGTTTCCACAGAAACCGCAGGTCCATTGAAAAACTGCAACTTAAAAGCTGTTTTTGCCGGGATAGTTTGAAATCTGCTCGGACACTTATAATTAAAATCCCTCCTCCCCTAGCTGCATAGAATTAACAATTTCAAAACCCCCAAGAAGAGCCCTTCACTCCAAATTGTACCTACATGTGGGAGATCCAGACCAGGTTGGACGTAATATTTCAAGTGAGTCTTAAACCATCTCCTTTCAATGGCATATCTTCCCAAGCGACCGTCTGGAGTGGGATCGCTCATACCACAGCGAGGCTTCTTCATGAGTTGGACAGTTGCTTGATCCAGTTTGCCACTAACCTGAGACCATAGAACTTTTGAAATTGTCGGATGGCGGTGCTAACATCGTGGTTACCACTGCGAGTGCTTGATAGGTAGCTGTAATGATTCAGGAATTTCTGAAAGAAAAATTATGAGTGATATTTAAGTAAACAGAGTAATCACTATCTAGCATAATCGACTGGGAAAGCCCCTGCGGTCGGATTTGTTGCAGTGAACGAGGTGTGTCTACAGAAAAAAAAAATAAACGGCTAAGATGATATAATCAAAATCAATATCTTTTTTCGGGAGAGGACCTCAAACCCACTTTTTTAAAAGAAATTGTACTCGTAGAGACCTTCAATCCAACTATAAATTAAAGACTGGTTAAATATCTAAAAAGATCTTTAGATAAGGTATCAAAATTTCTGAGTGACAAAAGCACCACAACGCGCATACATTATTTGCAATATTTTTGTGCGCACAAAAAAAATGTTTAATGCATCGTCTAATAATTCTTAAGGACGGTTAGTCGTGCCACATTCATGATGTATTTTTCTCGTTGGAAGAGCGTTGTGATCATCGCTTCTTCTGGGTGGTCCTGCAGTTTCCATAATAACACTTAATTTTAACACCCATGCAAAAAAAAATCAAAACCACAACAAAGCGCGTCCTTTATTTCCTATTTTTGTGTGTTTTTGTTAACCAGAGACACAGGAAGAGAGGTAACGTCAATTTAACGCCCATGCAAAAATTATGAATACGTGATAGAGTTATAAAGGTTGTAACCAGCTCCAATTGCATATGAGTGAACAATTTTCGAATTCTCTACGCACCAGATAAACAAGAAATAGTGTTCACTAAAACTGCCCCCGCTTTTGATAATTTGTTTATGGTATGGGATGTTTATTAAATAAAAAAACTGTGCATACGTATGTTGGAAAATAAACATTTCAAGCATTTTACTGAAGTTTACATTTAAGGAGTCAACATATTTATGTGTAAATTTGGTGATGTACAATCAATGTTCTGTCTAACAGCAACATATTGTATGTTATTAAACTCGTGTAATTTTTGAAAAAAACAAATAGTTCACCAGAACCATTAAAAGGCCGATTTACACGGTACGACTTTCTCGCTTGCGACAAGGTTACGACAGGCGTACGAAATGAATTGTTTCGCGTGAATCAAACCTACAACTCGCCTACGACTGTCGTGTACGTCAGTAAAATGTCGTAGGATTTTAAATAGATTTTAGATATTGACGTATTTTGTGACAAATTTATACTGAGTAGGGAAGGAAGGTGAAGTTTTATTGTTTTACAATGGCGGACGAAGTTGTCACGGTAGCCCTTAAGCTCCGGCAAATCAGCGTGTACAAAAGCAAGGCCAACATTTTCGGAGGCAGAAACAGAAAAATTGATTTCCCTTTGGAGTGAAGAGGAAGTATTGTTTAATTGTCGACATACAAAATGTTTCTCGGGAAAGGAATTGCACGCGATTTTTGAATGTCGTTTGATGAAAATGTCGCGTGCGTGTAAATGGTCATGTCGTAAGCCTGTCGTAAGCTTGCCATATGCGACAAAGTCCTACCGTGTATATCGGCCTCAACAATAACCAAACTTCCAACAATGTATTTGTCTATTAATAGAAAATGTAACTCATAGATGTAAGACCTTCAAACGCTGCTAGGTGCTGCTGGAGGATGGCGAAGCTGGAAGGTGACAAAACGCGACTTCAGGGTTGCAAGTACCCACACCACCGTGCGCGCTTGCTAAAATATTACCCGAGACCACCGTGCGTGCCTACTTTCGTCAAATCGAGAATGCTTTGCCCATTACAAACACATTTCTTACTTTTTCAGCAAATATTCTTTGTCCTTGTATGTATACACCCGGGGAATGCTAGGGTGCCTCCTTTCGGGGGCAAATAGGTTAAATAATTTATTATTAATTTCTATAAGCACAAATTACCCAGATTAATCTCTTGTCTAAAAGTTCTAATCTGGAAGCCAATTCACCCATGGCAAATGATTCAATCTATTAATTGCTACCTTTTTGCTGTTTTTTGAGTTTCAATTTTAACAAACTTCTTTCTATAACAAAGCAAAAGGCTTTCATAGGCACAAATTATCCTATATTATAATATAGGATAATTTATAGTCGTTATAATAAATAATTAATTTGAAATCCACTTCATACCAAGGCCATGGTTTGATCATCTTCGCAAATCGCAACCCCCACGATAAAAGACAGCAGAAACACGACAGTAAACATGTTTAAGATTAGTCTGCAGAGAGCTCCAATTGAAAATTCACAAGATTAGCTTACTTATATTATATCTAATGTTCGACTTGAATCGCTTAAATACATACTAAATATTGCATAACACATTATTTAAATTCAGGTATCACAGTTTGCTCATTGAGCAGCTAAGCAAGTACAGCCTACTTGAACTTTGAGTAACTAAAAAGCACCGCACATTGGATAAATGCCGACGACAGCTACACAAATAAGTCGTTTGTTTCAGGTTGTTTTGCGTGCTGCATTTAACTACAATTCTGCTTGCATTCAATTTTTAAGTATTGATAGTGTTTGTTATAACTTTGGTCTAATTTATCTTGCTCTTTTAAAAGTGTTAATGTTTTGGGGCTTATACTTGACCCTCACCTTGCTTTTGGTCAATGGAAAACTTCTTGTTCATATTTCACAGTATACCTTTTAGTATACATATTGGTACGTCGCGCGTAATTCTAATTTCAACCACACAATTTCTTTTTCATATTTCTATTTGTATTAAATTAGTTTTTTTTTTTTTACATTTGAGCGAACGGGTAAAGAATATTGTCATAAAATTCCCCGGCAGTTTTTTTGTACATTTTTAAAAGAAGTTGCGAAAAGCTAAGCCTTGTGTGCGAAACTGTACACCCAAATAATCCCGACCCCGAATGATCCCCGAATCGACCCTGAAATAAACCCATGGAAATGGCCCGATTATTTTTTTCCCTCTTCAACCCGAAATTACCCCACTGTATTAGAGAATGGTATTTAAGCATGGGACTGTATTTCAATACATTTACTTTAGCGAGTGTGACATGATTTCTGAGAGTACTGTTTGCTTTCAAAGTTAAGAAACCGAGAAAAAAAGACAATTAATGAACCCCATGGGAGTTTTCCATTTTAGAAAATAAAAAGAAAAAATAACAAAAGGCAGGTTAATTCCACATTTATCTGCCTGTGAGGCTGATGAAATGTATCTGCTACTTGATTAATACTCATACTGTGATTAAAAGTTCATTCGCATTTCATGATTGTCTGTACAGTTTTGGGATTTTATAAGAAAGAAACGAGGTTTCTTTAGTTGTGAAATTCTGGGCGCCTGTCAGTCTGAAGCGATTTTTAGAGTTTACACCTGCTGTTCGATTAATGCTTTCCTAGTTACGAGTGTAAACACCAGCAAATGACTATCTTGACAGTTTTGCCACACTAAAAGCGTACACATACAGCGTCTACAGGTCTAGTGGCCTGTATCTCTGATACGATTTCTTAAAGTTTCTGCCTACTTTTACTTATACTTTGATAGTTGTGAACTCAAAACCCAGTTAATCACCGACTTCACAGTCATCGTTAAACAAAAGAAAAACTCTAAATTTAACTTCGCTCTACTTTGCTGCCCGCTCTTGAGTCTGGACCAGCTAAGCAAGTACAGCCTACTTGTACTTTAAGTAGCTAAAAAGCATCGCACATTGGACAAATGCCGACTACAGCTACTTAAATAAGTCTTTTCGGTTTCAGGTTGTTTTGTGTGGAGCACTAGTTCTGTTTGCTTTCAGTTTCAAACTATTAACAGTGTTAACAATAATAACTTTGATCTAACTCATCTTTCTCTTTTAAAAATGTTAATTATCTTGAGTTACTCTTGACCCTCACTTTGCTTTTGGTCAATGCTAGATTTCTTGTTCACATTTAACAGTAGGTTTATTTACCTTTCAGTATACACGTCACACGTAATCCAAAATTTCAATCATACTTATTTTTTTTTTAATATTATATTATTTTTCTACACTTGAGCCATCGGGTAAAAGATATTTACATAAAATACCCCGCGGGCAGTTTTGTGTGCATTTTAAAAGCAGTTGCCAAAAACTAAGCCTTTTGTGGGAATTTGTACCGTCTTTTTATAATCGCCACCCAGAAATGAACCCCATCCGTAACATGATCCCCGAATCCACCCTGAAATAATCCCTTCCCCGAAATGACCCCGATTTTATTTCATTGTTGACCCCGAAATGACCCCGATTGTTTTTTCCCTGTTGAACCCGAAATGACCCCACTGTAGTAAAGTATGGTGTTAAAACATGGGACTGTATTTCAATACATTCCCTTCTGTGAGTGTGACGTTTGCTTTCAAAGTTAAGAAACCCCCTCAAAAAAAAATAATGAGCCCCATGGCAGTTTTCCATTTTAGAAAAAAAAATGAGGGGCAGGTTAAATCCACATTTATCTGCCTGTGAAAATATATATACTGTAAAATACGAACAAGAAATTTTGCAATGACGAAAAACAAGGTGAGGGTAAAGAATAAACCCAAAAACATTAACACCTCTAAAAGAGCATAGCAAACATAACAAACTGCATTTTAGCTACTCAAAGTTCAGGTAGGCTGTACTAGGTTAGCTGGTCCATGAGCAAACTGTGATACCTGAATTTAACTAATGTGTTATGCAATATTTACTTAAAGTATTTATCTAAGCCATTCAATTCAAAGTTTTGATATAACAAAAGTATGCCAATCTTTTTTAATTTTCAATTGGAGCCCTCTGCAGACTAATCTCAAACATGTTGGCTGTCGTGTTTCTGCTGTCTTTTTTCATTGGGGCTGCGATTTTCGAAGATGATCAAACCATGGCCTTGGTATGTTGTGGTTTTCAGATCAATTCTTTATTACAATAAGTAGTATAGCAGAATTTGTGCCTATGAAAGCCTTTTGTTTTGTTAGAAACAAGAAAGAAGTTTGTTAAAATTGAAACCCAAAAGACAGCAAAAAGTTAGCAATTAATAGATTGAAACATTGGCCATGGTGTCTATTGGGTTCCAGATTGGTACTTTTAGACAAGAGATTAATCTGAGCAATTTGTGCTTACAGAAAATAATTATTTAACCTATTTTATCGGGTGTGTAGAGAAAATGGTTCACTGACAAGCGATCGGAGCTTGTTACAACCTCCCATAAATATATACGAATTGCTTAAACTAAACCAACTTAATTAAAACACAAATACAAAACACTTTAAAAGGCCAAAACTGAATAGGTTTAAAGATAAAAGAACCGTAGCAAGGATAAAACATATTAAAAATTAGAAAAAACGTTCACTGGCTATAAAAACTTAAAACTTTCGAGCTTTCTGCTCTCAGACTGCAGCCTTCGATGGATAAAAATTAACAACTACAAATACATACAAAAATGGGTGGAATTAAAAAAAAAGAAGAATATATTAAAATGAAAAAAAAAATATAACAGTTATAAGCTGATTGTTTTTTTTTAAATAAGTGGAGTATTGAAGTATTGATTAGGGAGCGACCTAGCATTGTTATCTGCACGATCTATCGAAGCGGTGTGCCAAGATTCTAGCAGCTTGCGAATACGTGGAGAACCCTTGTCAATCACTCGAGAATTTTTAAAGTCAATAGAGTGATTTGAAGACCAAGCCTATTTAGCGATGTTGTTGTTGGTGCTGCAACACTTGGAGAAATTGCCGAGTCCGAAGGCACACCACGCCTCACTCTATTATTCCTCAGAAAATTTTCTTTCACCGTGTGATGATGAGTGTTCGCCTCTTGGAGCTTCTCGAAGCGCTTCAAAGAGCGAAAACAGCGATCGCTGCAAATATAGCTTTCCGCTTTTACACTGGAAAGAGGAATATCCAATACACCACAAATTCTGTTTCTCAGATCGGAATTAAACCTTTCCATTTAACTTCGTTTTCTTTCTTGAATCATTTTCTTCAAAGCCGCGCACAAGACACAACTAGTATTCGTCGCGCAAAATTTGGTCGGCGTAACGTCAATTAATGGCTTGTGCGCCATCCATTCAATCGAAGTTTTCACAAATAAACAAACTGATCTGACAGCAGCGCGTGTGCTGGGCGGTTGAATTTTCGCGTGAAATGGACTCCCTTTTCACTGCCGGTGACATCTGAGAGGGCATAAATTAAAAATCTTAATTACGTCACAGACACGGCTAGCTGCAATTAAACTGCCGAGCACAGAACAAGGAAAAGAGGCTGAACTTAATCATGTCACCGATGCTCTACGTTCTAACAATTACCCCCAAAACGTCGTCTCAAACATTCTAAAGAAGAAATTCTACTCGACATACAAACTCCATCCCAGCACCTGAAGAACTTGTTTGTATATTTTTCAAATGGGCCACACCCTCCGATCCTTCGAATTATGCAGTCCTCCCCTACATTAATGGAATTTTTCAGCCTCTAAATAGACTTCTTCAAAAACATGATATTCGAGTTGCAGCAAACCAGTCAAGACATTACAACAGGATTACCCCTCTCCTAAATCTCAACCTCTGATTGAACTTCAACCAAATGTGGTTTATAAAATATCTTGTGTTGACTGCTCATGGAGTTATGTAGACAAGACTGGCAGATGCTTTGAAACGAGAAAAAAAGAACACATGAGGGATGTGATGTCTTACGCAAGAAGTTCCAACATCGCTAAACACGCTTGGTCTTCAAATCACTCTATTGACTTTAAAACTCTCGAGTGATTGACAAGAGTTTCGACTTCTGCCGTGCTACGTTTGCTAATTTGAAAAAATTCACTCTTAATGACGAAGACATTTTCGCCCTGTCTAGTTCTCTGCAATGCCAAAAAAAAACCTCTATAACTATAGATAAACAAAATTAGGCTAATGCCGTTCTTGCCTTGTTCAGCTCTCTCCAATAGAAATATCATTTACATGCATTTAACAAAAAAAAATATTAGCAAAGAAATTCTCGCCCTGCTCAGTTCTCTGTAACAAAAAATGTCATTTACATATATTTATAATTATTATTCAACAAATTGTAACACTGTCCAAATGTGGTCATGATTCTCTCAATATCTGTCATCCGTTGGTAACAGATATCCAGCGATATACGTAATTTTTTACGCCTCAATTTTTGCAATGTCTTATGCCTATTTGTAAGCAACCATGTACAACAATCACACACTTATGGGTAATAATTAGCAATAGCTTGTACTCTGTACAAGTTAAATTCAATCAAAGATCGATGGAAACGAAACTCATAAGAGAACGGAAATCATCAAAAAACCAGTACAGGTTTTGATTTGTTCCATTTATTCTCATGTTTATTAACTACATTCCCACACGAGAAAAGCCCAATTTATTAAGGTAGGCGCGCTTTTTTTTATCAGTTATCCCTGACCTGCAACCAAACATAGACAAAATGAGTTTCAGTATATTGTTCCAGCTACGGACAGTCAATGTAATCATGAATTATTGAATTTATATATATATACTGTTATAAAAGTTCATTCGAAGAATATAAAAAGCTTTTTTTTTTCAGGTTCCGTGTAACCGAAGATTGTTTGATGCATGCTAGAGTGTTATATGTGTTTTTATGTACTTGGTTTGGCTTATGGTAAACCATTTGAAGTTTTATGGTATGTTCAATTATTAGCCATGAACCCCTGCTCAATTGCAGTCTTTCATACGATAAGTTCTCTATTCTATTACTAATTTCTGCACAACTTACAGTTAAAACAAGTCTTCTTGCACCAATACATCATATTTTCACGATAGGTCTCACAATAACCAGCATCCTTCTGCGGTTGGCATGGAGTAGCTGACTTGTCTATACAATGTCCTAAAGTGTCAAGAAAGTATTGACATATTAATGACTGTTGCAACGTTGTACTCTCTAAGCGGGGATTTTTTATCGAGTTATTCCCCTGCAATCCTTGTGTTTTTAATCTAGTAAACAGACTGAGAGTCTGAGAGTCGCAATACCTTGGTCTGCAAGATAAGGTGATGGGTAATTGGTAATGACGTAAAATGACGTCAATGTCGTCATAACAAAAGCGGTATGACATAAACGCGTGTTAGACAGCAGGCCCGGGTTGTTGCGTAGGTGGACGCTATTCAGAGGACAAATCATTATCCAGAGGACAGCGTGACTGGGTTCTTCTTAAAACACCTACCCACTGGATGGCGATTTATCCAGTGGATAACTTTATCCACGCTTCGAACAGCTGGAACCAGATGATGGAACTAGAAGAAGTCTAGAAAAATTAACTCTTTTCTAGATACGCGACCCTTGGGTCGCTCAAGTGCCTTATTTATCGGTTACACTACCCTAACGTGGCACTACCAGTTCCTGTCATCTGCGTATGGACTCACCGGGAACTTCAGGAGTTTGGTTGCCACCACTGCCACCAGGGTTTATACCTGATAGAAAACGAAACCATTAAGAACCCTAAAAGAATTCTCTTTCTCTCACCCTCAATCAACTAAAGAATAAAGCTGAGAAATAAAGACATAAATGATCATCTCAGTTATGTACACAACTTATGTAATTGTAAAAAAAATTAAGAACTTTATTGTTTTTATTGTTGTTGTTTTGAGGCTTTGTTTTCACAGCTGCTCAAGTTTTCTACATTTCGTTGATGATCATTCATGTCTTTGCATCTAGCATCCAAATTTGAAAGTGTTCACTTTATTCACAGTATTACATTATTGTGTTCCTTGCTTTCGCGTGCTAATCCTAGCGTCACAGAATGGAATAACGACGTCACACCTTTAAGGATGTCCACCCTTTTTGATCCTCCGATTGATTAGAACTCCAAATATTGATTCCACAACACAAGAATAGTATAGAAATATCAGATGTGCAAATAATTTGGAAAAAATGCTGTCACTAAGAGAAAAGCCGGATTAACGGAAATTTAAGCCTGAAACACACTTCCAATTTGGGTAAATTAGTTTGAAACAGGGTTGCCATAACAATGTGGCGGAACAGGCGCCTCACAAAATATTGCTATCATAATTTTTTATTACTATAACTGGAATGTTATTTTAATCAAATAAGATTGAAATCGCCTAATGACGAAGGTCTTCTGGCCCTCAAACATTTTTTTGATCAACGCACTTTTAAGGAACCTAAATCTGAAACATTACTGCTCACACTCAATTGTTTTTCATTCGGGGACAACTTTTTCAAACAAACCAATGGCGTAGCTATGGGTACCAAAATGGGACCCAGCTATGCTAATCTTCTCGTAGGATTTGTCGAACACCAATTTTTCAGCAAATACAAGGGCCCCAAACCTCAACTCGAAGGTCGCTACATTGACGACTGTATCGCGCTACCTCCTCTACCAGAGAGGAGCTAACTCAATTCATAACCGCAGTCAATTCCTTTCACCCGGCTCTAAAATATACCTGGGAAATTTCCGATAATTTTTTATCCTTTTTAGACATCAAAGTTTCGATTGAAGGCAACGGTTCAGTATGCAGTAGTGTGTATTACAAACCTACACACTCACATAGTTACCTGTTGTATTCATCTTCGCATCCATCTCATCGACAGTCATCACTACAAACGTCACAAAATAACATTCCTACCCCATTCCATTCACTCTTACGTTTCACTCTCACAACCACTTAGTTAAATCCATTGTTCTTAAAAACTTTAAATTACTCCAAAACGATCCACAGACTGATAATATCTTTTCGCAACCTCATTCATTTCATTCAAACGCGACAAAAACATAGGCAATTTTTTGGTCAGAAGTTCATTCCAAACTAATGACCAACACGGCACTTTTAAATGCGCTCGCGCAGGATGTAAAACTTGTCCTTTCATTTACAACGCCAACAAAATATCGGGACCCAAGCGATCCATTGAGATCACTGATCACTTCACGTGCACCTCCACCAACGTCATCAATTGCATAACTTGCACTTATTGCAAAAAGATATACATTGGCGAAACAGGACGACGACTAGGTGACTGATTCCGAGAACACCTTCGCGACGTAGAAAGGAATGACAAGGACGCATCAAAACCAGTCGCTAGACATTTTAATTTACCTAATCTTTCTAAGCAACATATGGCAATTACATTTAGGTAGCTCGAAAAGCCGCAAAACTCTTGAACAAAACTTTATTTTTCAAATCGGCGCTCTTTTTCCCGTAGGTAGCAACGAACGCTTTTCATTCCACTAATTTATTCATATTAGATAAGTTAGCTAGTCAGTTAGTTAGTTACTTAGTTAATTAGTTAAGTCAGTCAGTTAATGAGTTAGTTTTCCTTTATAGACTTAAATGATTCTTAATCTTATTTTCATCTTCATAACTTACCTATTTTATTTGTTGGTAATTTCTTATCACTGATGTAAATTTCTAATGTAAATTTTATTTTTAAAACATTTCACTGTAAAGCGCTATGTTCCCACCAAGAGCGTAGCTCTACTTTCTCCATATAAACCCACACACAACCCACAATTCCTCCATTCGCTCTGACGAAGGGCTAACGCTCGAAACGTCAGCTTTTTAACTCGTTACGGTGGCCAATTTACATTTTCAACTTATTT
>Ga0126337_10002897_pt1 | contig 11057 bp, 14 predicted proteins | sample DipCmetagenome_FD_92527 | JGI IMG/M metagenome (GOLD analysis project Ga0126337, IMG submission 92527) | Coral microbial communities from La Bocana,Puerto Morelos, Mexico - Diploria C A metagenome | ecosystem: Host-associated > Invertebrates > Cnidaria > Coral | place: La Bocana,Puerto Morelos... | reverse complement strand
TGCATTAAAAACTATCAAATTTGACTATTAAATTTGACTATGAAATTGGTGCAAGGACAGTAGAAATATAAGTACAATGTTTGGATTTTCATCAGAACTTCGACAACACTAGCTACACCGGTACACTGAAATTATGGCACACGTTTTACCTGGAAACTTTCTCCTTCGCGTTCAAGGGCTAACTGTTGCCTTCCGAACACACTGCTTGGGTGTGTATTTGTTGCAGTATTGCCTGGAGAATTGGCAGCAGCCACACATTCCTTATTGGTTCTGCACGGCTTTCCAGAACTGGCACAAACACAACTCGCCACGCACCTCAAACCAGCATCACGACAAACACAACCACGAAATTTCTCACTTTCCCTGCTACAAGTGTTTTTGCAGTGGCAAGTATGTTCAAAATCATTAGAAAATTATGAGTATTACATAACCTATTTAGCAATATTTCCAAAATCGATGGAAATCACCACTCGTGAACCTTCTCGAGATATTCCTGGCAACTCGATATTTCGATACAGTTTATCAATCCTTCACCAACGTCACTATTCTCGCTATCACTCGTCACATCAATGGAAGTTCCCTCACTTTCATCCATCTTCTAGATTTCTCTCACTTTACGCACGTGGGTATGAGAAGTCCACATGCGAGAATCGCAAAGACGCGCAAAGCACACTGGTTGCGTGTGGTCCTTTAAGGAGTTTGAAATCTCACGCTAAGTACCTTTTCGATGCGCCAAATTGACGTTCCAAAAATTAAAAACGGCAATAACTATAGGTCTCGTCCATTTTTCTATAAAATACTACTAACCAAAAAAGGCAGAGACTAACCAAGAAACCTCTTCGCCCAAACAAAATATTTAAAGTATCGATGGCCTACTGAAAAGAGAACATTTCGCAAATAACACACAGGGAACGCGAACGACAACCGCTATATCACCTGTGGTGTGGTGGTAGACGAAAGAAACGAGAGGGAAGATGTACCACGAAAGGAAAGATGAGAGACCTTTTACTGCAGATAACGGAAGCCATTTTGAAGGTCACTGATTGAAAAAGCGACCACGTCATGCTCGTTTAGTCCCTGTTTTTATAAATCTGCGATTAAATCTCGGTTACATAACACAAAGATTCAGATCCAAGCGGACACTTGAAATCTAAAAAAGGTAATTCTCGAATGAATATCGCTAATCAAAGCCAGATTTATAACTGAGGTAAAAAAAAGGGCATGCGATTTACTCAAATGTCATTAAAGCCAAATTTTGAAAAGGAAAGAGACAATTACGCGGCGGCGTATAAGGAAATCTTCTCTAAAAAGTTAAACATCAATCAAACTCACTAATTGATAAAGCGAATCCGGCATCCTCGTTTAATCCCAGTTGTAATAAAATTACGATTAAATCTTGATTAACTAACCAAAAGATTCCAATCCTAGCTAAGACTTGAATCAAAAAAGGGTAATGCTAGAATGGTCTTTCAAACCACATTCAACTGGCGCAATGGTGAGGACTGTTGCAGCGCACTAATCAAACAAGAGAAACGATAGTCTTGTAACGTGCTATGAACTTGAACCAAATAAACAAACAAAACATTTACAAAAGGGAAGGAACAATTATGGCAAGGCGTATGGCAATCTTCTCTGAAAAGTAAGACATTGGTCCAAAAGTCGGCTACAACAAGGCGCATTCCCAGGTGCTCAACCAGCCAAGTACTGAGAGCGCCAAACAGGCCTTGACTTTTGTAGTGAGACGAGAACAGGTACATTACCCATGGTGTGGTCGTAGACGAAGGAAACGAAAGGAAAATTGTCTCATTGAAAGACTTTTTTGGCCTTACGGCGGCCATTTGGAAGACCTCTATTTGAAAAAGCGACTACGGCATGCGCGTTTAATTCCTGTCGTGATAAAACAAAACATTTCTAAAAGGGAAGGAAAATTATGTGGAAACGTATGACAACCTGCTCTAAAAAGTGTAAAATAGGTCCAAAAGTCTAGAACACGGCGTCCGGAGGACATCCAGCCAGGTACTAATGGCACCCAACAGGACTTGACTTCGGTCATCGGACGACAACCGGTACATTACCTGTTGTGTGGTCAAAGACGAAAAAAACGAGGGAAAATCTGCATCGGCTTTCGTTGCGAGCTCCAACAAATGTGCATTGTCTCTCTGATCTTCAAAAACTTGGATCCTGTCGTTAATTTCCTTTTCGATTGCAGCTTTAAGCTCTTCGAGATCAACTCGGAGAGGTGAACGAAACGTAATACTCCCTTTTCTATGGTCCGCCATAATGGGGTTCCAAACGTGACGAACAACAAATTTCCAAGATTAAGGGATAAGTAAAGTTTTCCACAAAATAATACAGCCAACTATTCAAACCACTTTTTAGCAAACAAAACACGATATTTTAACACTCGGATGGCCAAAAAAGGCAAAGATTCCACAGATTCACAGTGAGCTCCGGCCAACCGGACGAGAACCGGTGCATTACCTGTGGTGTGGTCGTAGAGGAAAGAAACGAGGGGAAATTTAATTGAAAGACCAAAGCGGCAATTTTGAAACAGAAGAGTCTTGAAACGTGCCATGAAGTTGTGCAAAACGTAAAAATAATAAACAAAGGAACAATTATGTGGAGGCATATGAAAATCTTCTCTAAAAATTGCAAACATTGTTAAAAACATTTCTACAACACGGCGTATTACCAGGTGGTAACCCAGCCAATTACTAACGCCGCCCAACAGGGCCTGACTTCATGGATCAGTCGAGAACCAGTACATTACCTGTGGTGTGATCATATACAAAGAAAACGGTTGGGAAGTTCTTTAATTGAAAGGTATTTTTTGCTGTTACGGCGGCCATTTACAAGGCCACTGTTTGGAAAAGACACTACGGCATGCTCGTTTAATTCCTGTTGGGATGAGATTGCGATCACATCTCGGTTATCTAACGGAAAGATTCCAATCCTAGCTAAAACTTGGCGGAAAAGGCAAGGCTCGAATGGTCAGACTTCTAAGCTGATTTTAAGACTGCGGTAACCACAGCGCACTGGTCATCAGTGTTGCTATACAGTAATTTGATTAGTAATGAAATATGAGAAACACTAGACTCTGTAATATGTCATAAACTTGTGCAAAAAAAGAAAACAAAAACAAGCAACTGAACAAAACCTTTGAAAAAGGGAAGGAACACTTATGTGGAGACGTATGGCGATCTTCTCTGAAAAGGTCTTTCTGTACAAATAATCAAGAAGTCTGTTTTCCTCATTAAGCATCAGCTTATTATTCCACATCCATACACTAATATCATAAATACAGTTCTCAACTGCAGCCATCGTCTGCGCCTTATTGGTACTATCGGCGGGATTAACATAATATTTAAAATTAAGTTAAGACTGGAACCCCTTTGGTTAAAAATATAAAAATATATTAAACTTAAAAGACTTTTTCAGTCTTTCAACCTTCATCAGCTACGAAAAGAGTGTAAAAAAAACTTACAACTTAAATATGGTCATTATAACAATGGTCATAAATTACAAATAAGTTACGTAACAAAAAAGAACTAAAGAAAACAATATGTGTACAAAAATGTAAATCAACTACCATAAATTGGACTAAAAACAATGCAACTCGTCACAAAAATTATGTAATTGCCACATTATAACATGGTTCCCATTGAGACCCTCTGAATTGCCAAGAAGAGCCGTTAAACAATAAGTAATAATTCCCCAACTAGAAGCCTTTGAATGACCCAGCCAGCATGAACGTAACAGAATATATTATAATACATATAGCTGTGTGTCGTCCGCATACAAATCAACAGAGGGCAGAGGAGGTTTCAGGGTATCAGACAACGTACTCGCCTAGATGGTTAATAAGAGAGGACCTAGACCTAAGCCCTCCGGAATATCAGAATATGGCCATGGGTATTCTCTGAATTTGCCTCCGGGATGCCAAAACGTAGTTTTAAGACTGGAGAATATGGAATACATTCAGTGGTGATTTTCTTCTTTGATAGAAGAGGTATCTAGATAAAACCTGCTGCTATCGAATCCGCATGATAAAGGATTGATCATTAACACTCACCAACTTGTCCTGGAAGAGTGGCTCATCAAGAATATCGGGAAGTTCTTAAGGAAGTTGAGTACGTACTCGCAGGTGTCGTATTTGTTCCAAGCAAGTAATCATTCTGTGTCAAGGGTCGGCATATTGCGATCAATTTGTCTTCGTGAGTAGTCGAGAGCAAGGTTCAAACTGCCTAACTGCACCAGGTATGCGCAGGAAATGTGCCAGAAAGTGTTTCCAGTGTGCCTCTTCATCCGACAAATATCATCTTATGGAATAAGTCGAAAGGCATCAATTTTCGTTTGCAATCTGGTAATATTGAAACCTCCGTTGCTCAATGGAAGAGCTATAAATTCTTTGTTTACAAAGCGTCGTTTATTATCACAGAAAACGTCATAAATTACTCGTCAAATTGAAGTGATTGCCCAAGACTGAACAAGTAAAGCCGTAACGTTGTACCAAACTATTGATGTCCGGAGACCATTTATTGTCAGTGCTTTGCCTCTACAATTGAGATCTCTATGGCGCCAGACACTGATTTATATCGTTAATCTTTTAAATCTTTGCTTCCCAATTGTGGCGAGGACAATCCAACGTTTCCTAACTGTACTCCGAGAATCTCATCAGGAATGAGGTCGTAAGCCACTCGACTCACCAGGCTGGTCTGTTCGTTCTCAGAACGATCCACACCAAACTCCTTTACACTTTTCTCTGTTAATACTGGCTCTAACAGCGCCCTCAAAGCGCGTTGCGAAGGCTTCATTGATAGTTTCATCATCTGTCAGTAATAATTGTATCATCAGCATATTGTGATAGTTTAAGCTCCTCTTGAGGCAGGTGGCTACAAACAGCGAATTTTCGGGTTTTCTCGTATTTTGATCGCCATCGTCTCAGCCGTTGAAACGTATAGAGGCATTGAGAGGACGCAGCCCTGTCTCGATCCACTTTCCAAAGTAATAAAGGAGGTCAATTATATATTTTATCCAGTGTAAGAAATTGGGACGAAAGCCCTAAACCTTTTAGACTTAAAAACACAAAAACTCGTGGAATACTCTATCAAAAGCTTTCAGTTCAACCCCGCTAATAACAGCATGGGGTAAATTATTGTTATTGGCGTAACTAATTGCATCTTGAAGAAGTCTGGTTCTATCATTAGCAGTTCTACCTTTTAATTAAAGCGGTCTGATCAGTGTGGATGCCGGATGGCAACACGCGCTGAAGTCTGTTAGCGAGAAAATTCGTTAATATCTTGATGTGAGTACCGGTTTAAAAGCATAATCGATTGACAGTTTTTGAGCTGAGTTCTGTCGCCTTTTAATAGCAGTGAGATCAGGCCTCTCCTCTGGGTAAAAAAAAAAAAAAAAAAGATAAGATGCGTATTGTTTGGAATGCGTAGTTGTAGACGCATTTTAGTTTTTCACTTATTGGAGGAGAGAAATCTGAGTAAAAGTGTTCTTTTCTTTTTCCTTCATTGTCTCGCCATATGCTGATGATCCTATGGGTAAAGTGTGGATTGAAAAGTATTGGGACACCTCTCGCTGAATCTGTTGCTGCCTTATTTCAATTTCGATGCCAACAAACCAATGCGTTTCTTGCAGCAATAATATATCAACGATTTCTTTGAAGCAGCTTTAATGCATTTTTCTGATGATGTTGAGAGCGAAGCCCTCGAGTGTTCATGCTTGTTTAAGATTATCATTGTGGAAAACGTACAGATCAAAAACAAGTTCAATGTAGCCATAAAAAAAGTAACGATGGGCAGATAGCGGTGAGGGCATTTAAGTAAGAAGTGATTTGTGATTTGTTGATCCGGTCTAGATCAATGTTTGGAGTGGGTGCAATTCTTTCACAGTGGTTATTTAGGAGCTCTACCGTCCGAATCAAAGTCTGTGTCATAGTAGCACTTTTAAGTGCACTTAAAGTCACTTGAAAGCCCCATTTGTCCGATGTCGGAGCATTCCATGCAAATGAGCTCTTAATCTACACCATTCCCCTCCTACATAAACGAAGTATGAATTGACTTTTTTCTCGAGTACCAGTTTTAACTAGTCGGGTTCCATTTTCTAGGCCACCTAACCCGTGATCAGCGTTGTACTTGAGTCTGATTACCATAGTACCTCAAAGCCTCCTTGACCTCTTCCCCTTCGATATATCACCCAAGGCCCATAATGCTGACATTTACCTGTTTACCCCTTGGTGGGTGCACAACTGACATGGATTGTGTCCTGGTGTACCGGTACACAGAGGGAATAACCATTGTACTCCTTTCTTTACGAACCTTTGTTTAGCTGTTGAACATTATTGGGTATTTTGTATCGGTTGTTGTCAACCGGTACACGACGACAGAACCCTGACATGCATCTCCTCGACACCAAACCCTTGTTCAGCCAGAACCTCGGCACCTTCCTTTTTTTCACATTCCACAAGATAGTCATTATTTCCTGGACCTTGAAACGCAATAATTCCTCCGCCTATTTCTTCTTCGGTAGCAGCTTTTCACTTCCTCAGTGCGGCGCGGTTTGGAGTTCTGACCCTCTTTCCAGCCATACTGACATTCCCGAGAGCGAGACCCAATGTCTACCAAAATCTGTAATTCAAGGAGATCTTTCAACAAAAAAGGCGATCAACACACTGATAAAACTGTTACAATTAAAAGTAACAACTAATTGGTGCCGATGGTCAACAATAAACCCGGGATTGATGTTACTCGCCCACGTGCGAAATAATAGGACAACAAACGCTACATTCCCTGTGGTGTGGTCGTAGACAAAACCAACGAGTTGAAAACTGTTTAATTTAAACACTTTTTTTTTAGCCCATATGGCGACCATTTTCAAACCCAAGGTTCCTAAACCTTGAAAACAAAAAAGGCAAGTAATGGTCAGTAATCAAAGCTATATTCAAATATTGGGAAACCATTAGCTTGGCGCAGAAGTCAAATATAAGAAACAGAAGACCCTTGTAACATGCAATCAACATGTGCAAAACATAACAACAAACAAACAAAACACCTTCACAAACGAAGGAACAGTTATGTTGAGGCGTATGGCAATCTTCTCTGAAGAATCAAGCGGCGTATTCTTACGTGCTTACATATCGAGTCTTGAAACCATAAAAATGCAGTGCTCAAATGGTCAGTCTTCAATCCCACATTTAACTGCCGCAGTGGTCATCAGTGATACAGCGCAGTAATCAGACAAAAGAAACAGTACAGTCTTGTAACGTGGCATGAACTTGTGCAAAACATAAAAAATAAATAAACAGATAAACAACACACCATTTAAAAGGGAAGGAACAATTATGTGGAGGCGTATGGCAATCTTCCCAGGAAACTGAAAAGTCCAAAAGTCTTCAACACGGCGTTATTCCCAAGTGGCCAGGTGGCCAACCACACACTGAGGCCGCCTAACAGGGTTTGACTTCGGTGATCGGACGAGAACCGGTGCATTACTGTGGTGTGATCGTAGACATCACATTTTGAAAAGGGAAGTACAATTATGTGGATGCATTTGTAAATCTTCTCTGAAAGGCCAAACATTGTTAGAAAAAAAGTATATAACACGACGTATTCCCAGGTGGTCACCCAGCCAAGTACTGACGCCACCCAATAGGGCTTGACTTCGGTGATCGGACGAGAACCGTTTTTTTTCTCCAAAAAGTCTCAAAAGAGCTTTTTAATCAGCAATATCTATACAAGTTCATCAACTATTTCTATAAAGGCTAAGTAACTTTACAACATCATGTTTACCATTTCGTATTTCGCGATAGTCGCAATGCTAACTACAATTTCTACTATGGCGAAAGCCTCGCCTATCTTGGTTCGAGGCTGTCGTTTTTCTCTCGGCATCTGCCAAGCATCTTTATCTTGGTGGAAATTGTTAGTTTATTATCCTTAACTTTATCAACATACTCTGTATTTCGCTCCAAGAGTTAACAACCGTAGGACAGTCGATAATGGCGTGTTCTAGAGTATGTGTAGCGCCACACCGGTGGCAGTTTGGGGTTGCGTACACCCCAATGTTATTTAGTGATAATGCGGTTGGAAGAACTCGATGAGCAATCTTCCAGTTCACATCTCCATGTTTATTGCAGTTCAACGGTGGATATAAAGTTTTCCATTGCTTAGTGTTAAATGTCGGTTCAGGTTGAAGGTTTCGTTTCCAGTATTCTACGGCAGGAATAGTGGTTTCTTGGTCTTTGAGAAGCTGGAAGTAAAAAGTACGAGTTTTACAGGTTAAGATGTCCGTTGGAGTGTTGCTTGGATAAGAATCGTTAATCACCAAAGCGTGGCTGTAAGTCAGGTGCTTCTGGATCGAGTTGAGAGTTGATTTTAAGCGTCCAGTTATGTCGTATGGCAGATTGTATTTCACTGAGTTCGCGAGCGGTTCGTTGAAGAGTACGGGCGTTGTTGAGCTCTGACAGCAATTCATGTACAGCTCTCGTTGGTAAGTAGCCCGGAATGGCTTCGTAGCAAATGTCTTTGACTTGGGTTATCCCAGCCGCCACCCAATCGGAATGAGCAAGCGTTGATTGTTAACAGTTATGACATTATTATGGAAGAGCGGTTCATTATTATTAACGATCTTCGGTACCTTCTCAGAGATGTGAATTCGTGAACGTAAATGCTTGTGTTTGTACCATGCGATAAGTAGTTCTCTGTGAAAGGTCGATAGGTCACGATCAATCTTGTCTCGGCGAGAAATCAAGTTCAAGGGCGAATTTTCCAATACGCATACGAGAGACACGCAGGGAATACCCAACAAAGTGCTTCCAATGCGCATCCTCTTCCGACATAAATCTTCGCAGTGTGTTCAGTCGAAGAGCTTGAATTTTGGTTTGTAGTCTTGGAATGTTGAAGCCACCATGTTGGAGTGGAAGTGCTCGAATGTCTTTGCTGACAAGGTGACGTTTGTAGTCCCAGAAGAAATTGTATATGGCATGCTCAATTTGTGTGATTGCCAGGAAGGCACAGGAAGTGATGTAGCATTGTATCAAAGAATCGATGTTAAAAGGCCATTTTTAACAACGGCCATACCCTTGTAGCTTAGCTCTCTGTGGTGCCAGGCTGCGATGATATCATTGATCTTTTGGATTTTGCTTTCCCAGTTAAGTTGAGTGCAATCAACATTGCCAATGAATTGACAGAGTATTTTTTCGGGAATGTAGTCATTAAACCATTCAAATTCATGCAGTTGGTCCGTTCGCTGAGCAAATGCTCCACACCAGACAACCTTACATTTTCCTTTATTTATCTTCGCTCCAGAAGCGCGTTCATACAGCTCGAAAGTCATGAAGTTTTCATCAATAGATTGATCGTCTGTTAGCAGCAACGTTGTCTCGTCAGCAGATTGTGACAATATCAGTTCCTCCTGGGACGTATTCCGCGTATTCTCGGGTTTTCTCGTATGTTAATAGCCATTATCACGGCGGTCAAAACGAGAACCGGTACATTACCTGTGGTGTGGTCGTAGAAGAAAGAAAAGAGAGAAAATTTGTTTAATTGAAAAGACCCTTTGTGCCCATACGGCGGCCATTTTGAAACAGTAGAGTCTTGTAACGTGCTATGAAGCTGTGCAAAGGATAAGAAAAAAAAAACAGGGAAATAAACACACTTTGAAAAGGGAAGCACAATTATGTGGATGCATTTGGAAATCTTCTCTGAAAGGCCAAACATTGTCAAAAAAAGAGTCTACAACACGACGTTTTTCTCAGGTGGTCACCCAGCCAAGTACTGACGCCGCCCAACAGGGCTTGACTTCGCTGATCGGACGAGAACCGTTTTTTTTTTCTCTAAAAAGGCTCTAGGAGCTTTTTTTATTTACAAATCTTTAGTTAGATTATCAACTTATTAAATTTCCTTGTTTTTACGTCATTATAACTAAATAGTATTCTTCTATGTGTCTTAATGTTCTTTTGGGGTCTCGTTAATGTACATCATATGTTGAAAGATAATATTTTATCTCAATGTAAATGTTAGAGTGTCATTTTCTACTTTTGCAAAGGCTTCCCCTAAACACCAATCATACGGAAAGTAATATTGCATGTGTCTTAACCAATATAATTTATATTGAAAACGCAGGTGCGATTTCACCAAAGCTTTAAACAACGCATCGGGCGCATATGTCAAGTTCTTTGTTCTGTAGTTCACGGCGGATTTATAGATCGCCCAGCGGTCCAATGTTAGTGTCCAGTTCACTAAATCTAGTGATCTCGGAGTTAGAGAGTCTTTATTCGTTTTGCCTTTTCCAAACAGCTTTATTTGTGTGGTGAGCGTCAGCTTTCGTTCTGTGATCTTATCCACATATGACTGTAGCTCGTGCCAGAAATTACGGACAGTAGGGCAGTCTAGTATAGCGTGCTCCAGTGTCCGTAGCACCACATCTGTGACAATACGGTGTGGCATACACTCCGATCCTGTTTAAAGACAATGCGGTGGGGAGTACTCTGTGGGTAATTTTCCAGTTTACATCACCGTGTTTGTTGTTGATTAAAGGTGGATATAGAGTCTTCCATTGTTTAGCGTTAAATGTCGGTTGAGGTTAAAGGTTTTGGTTCCAGTGTTCTATGGGAGGAATACTTGTTTGTTGGTCTTTGAGGAGCTGACAGTAAAAAGTACGAGTTTTGCAGGTCAAGATGTCTGTTGGAGGGTTGCTTGGATTAGAACTGTTGATGGCAAAGCGTGGCTGTAAGTCAGGTGCTTCCGGAGTGTCTTGTTAGTTGATTCTAAGCGTCCAATCTTGTGGTAAGGCAGATTGAATTTCACTGAGTTCACGAGTGGTTCGTTGAAGGGTGCGGGCGTTGTCGTTCTCTGACAGCAATTCATGTACAGCTCTCGTTGGTAAGTAGCCCGGAATGTCTTCATAGTAGATGTCTTTGACTTGGGTTATCCCAGCCGCCATCCAGTCAGAATAAGCAAGCGGTTGAGTTTTAACAGTTATGAGATCATTATGGAAGAGCGGCTCATTGAGTATATTCGGTAGTTTCTCAGGGATGTGAATACGTGTAC
>Ga0126337_10002896_pt1 | contig 11058 bp, 3 predicted proteins | sample DipCmetagenome_FD_92527 | JGI IMG/M metagenome (GOLD analysis project Ga0126337, IMG submission 92527) | Coral microbial communities from La Bocana,Puerto Morelos, Mexico - Diploria C A metagenome | ecosystem: Host-associated > Invertebrates > Cnidaria > Coral | place: La Bocana,Puerto Morelos... | reverse complement strand
GCTGGGAGATCTGATCCGGTAGGAACTTGCAGGAGTTGTTTTCGTTTTGTTGGATGGCATCGGGAAACTTTTTCTTTCTTGAGGGGGATATCATGTGAAACATCCCAAACATCAAACTTTTTGAAGGATGATGAATTGAAAAACGTTCAGGTGCGTTGCATATCCCAAGAAAATGGGATATGCATCCCATTGTAAATTTGGAACATCCCTACAGCTTGGCCAAGAAATTCGCAAGATTCTGAGGTTTAAGTGGAGAAATCCAACTACATGAGCTCGAGCTTCTGAACTTTCAAAATGTCAATGGTTAGTTGTTGCAAAATAATGCAAAAATACGGACCCATAATCAGTTAAACACGGGTCCCTCCAAAGATAGTTACCTTTCAATTACAGCCATGGGAGAAAGAGTATGTGAAATATAAGGACTCTAATGAACTCAGTAAACAAGCATGTTTTGGGGAATTTACGGACTTTAGTGCAACCAAAGGCAATATGCTTGGAGGAGCTATGCGAAAAACTAACGATCAGAAATCAAGATTTTTGGCCACAGAATGCCAGAAATCATCTCTAACATTATGATATTCCAAGATTTTCCCATGATATTCCAGATTCCAAAAGACTGGCTGGCCGAAACGGGACCGGGAAGTTTCGGGAAGTTACCCATCCCCATCATAACCTTTGGCCCTGGGGATGAAACTTCCCGAAAATTCCCTAAAGGTCAAAACCTCGGTGCTGTGTGTCAACTAGAATATATAGAGTTACCCACTGTGAGCCAGGGTTTTGGCAAGCCCGTAAATATCATGTGTATATATATATAACATATGTATATATATATATATACGTACACGTATATAACGTATAAAGACATCATATCATATATACAGTATATATTCCACCTTAAATGTCACTACCGGGTGCTTGAAATCATCTTGCCTATAGATTCTTGCCATTCCAAACCAACCCTACGCACCTGTAGTGTTCAAAGGCTTCTGTGCTGCAAGAAGACTTCGAGAGAGTATAATCTGCCCGCAGTTTCAATCAACCGAGAAACAAATCTCTGAAAATCTCCAGTGTCAAGCATTGCTAGGTGCGTTTTGTTGTTGGCAACTGTTTTAGTTGCTATGAAAATATCATGTTTGAAAAAGTAAGATAACCTGGATGGCAATTTTCATCTACTAATAGAAACATGACTGAGAAACCACAACCATACATCCAAAAATTCCAAAACCTTAAATGCCAAACAAATTATTAACCCTGAAGGAAAGGAAAAGGAAGACCGTCACAACAAAAAAAATGAGAGGATCATAAAATAGTTTCCCCCAGAAAATGAACAAATGGACTGTTGCCATCCTGAAAGACAATCGACTCCCCCGAGAACTCAAAGCTGGAACCAAAAAAATGGTAGTTTGCAAATGTTTCATGATGTTTCTCCTTTTGCACGGGGGTATTTTTAGCCTCCCATGTTAGTTTGCGGGGAAGTTTATGTTACAATATATAAAGGTCATGAGTTACATATTTAATTCCTGGTGACACGGATCCTGGCCAAGTTTGTGGCTGATTTTTGTGCTGATTTCTTTGGCAAATTCTCACATCATCCGACACAAAAAAATACATGCTAGAACTCTACTGTATCATCTTTTGTTGCTTCTAGAGATTCTGATTGGGACAAAATTGAAAACTGTTTCTTACAAACGATAATCTTCAAGTTCTTTTCTTAATGGTTTTTCTGCCAGGTTGTGACTATATACTTGTGTGGTTGGCAACGAAATTTCTGCGGCTAGTGGCAACAAAAAACATAGACCACTCTCCCCTCATAAGAGTATCACAAGTTACACCAGCTAAAACTAAAATAGCCCTTGAAAATCATGGCAAGTCTATTTGTTGGACCCGTTTTTTCATGATTTTCCAGCATCGAAACTCACCGAAAAAATCACAACTACGCAAGCCTACAGACTTGCCTTCTTCAACCACCTGCGGCCAAGCAACAACGTCGTTAAGAGCGGGGTGTACAGGGGTTACTAAATATATCAGTCCAAATGGAATAATATTTCGCCAACCCAGGTTTCCCTGAAATCAGGGGTCCCATTTCCCTTACTCAACCACCATTTGGGGGAAATCGGTCGTGTGAGGCCGCGATGAAATTTGACCAGAATTTATGAGTTCTTAAAATTCATCACCATTAATTTCCAACCCCTGTATTTACAGGGGATTACCATCTGTTGAATCCCAGGGGGAAAACCAAAGACAAAACACAAAACAGGTCACTGCCTATTTCCATCACACGGACGGCAACGAAATCCCACCCTTCACCTCCCCTTGGATGTGAAAGGATATCGGTAGCAATGAATTGCCTGCTTTGATCAAGTGGGTCATTTCTAACACTCCCCAAAATTTATGTTGATCAAAGCATTCCACTTATTGCCAAGGGTAATATTTTCTACAAACCAGTGCGGAATTTCGATGTGACTGGTTTAAATCAAAGGCCCGATTTTGTTTGAGGATGGACTTAGTACCATCAGCGGATTTCATAAGAGTTTCTTCATCGGCCAATGTGTACATGCCTTGGCTCAACACATTTACAATCAAGGACTGGACTGCCACATATTTGGTTAATCCATCGGCCAGATTATGAGGGCCTGGCAGCCATCTCAGTGAGGCATTTCGTCCTTGAGTCCCTTCCCTAAGTTGTGCTTCAAAAGTGGCGCGAAGTGCGGCAAGATCCAACGCAAGAATCCGATCACGTGGCAACCCCCGTTCCGCAGAGATGTGGTCATACACGGATCGACAATCAGTAGCCGCAATCATGGGAATGGACAAGGTGTGTTTCTCCCACTGTCTGAAATCATATTCAGGATTGAGAACTTCACAAAGACAAGCTCTCAAAAATTCAGCATGTTCAGTGGCTTCACACAAGGCCATTGATTCAGTAGCCATGGAAGAACGTGCAACGCGTTTCAATCGATGTGACAACCAGAACAAACATGCCGCAGGAACACGTTTCGAAACAATGTCAGGAGTTGACACCAACAAGAACATGCCACCTTGAGAGCCCTGTCTAGGCATCTTCCCAGGGGATGCATCACTCACTGCCACTACGACAGGTTTTGTCAGATCAATTCCAGGGATCAAGATGGAATACTGATATTGAACAGCCCGACGTGCCAGAACATTGGCTTGTTTGACAGTTGTGTACGTGGCTTCAGCTAAGCTCTGTTGCAACAAACTCACTTCAAAGCTAAGATCTGGACGGGTTGATTTAGCTAGCCAACATGCGGCTCCAGCCGTGCGTCTGAGATCTTCACGTGTCTGTTCGTCCACTGGTTTGGACTCTTCATCCAATTGTTTCTGGCTAATGGGAACCTTTGGGATTTTGTCAGGATAGTTGGGTTGGGAAATTTCAATGGCAAAATCATCACGTTGACGAACATGTCGGCCTAAATAATCAAATTCTCGAACGAACCATTTCCCAAAAGTAAGTTGCGTTTTCAAACGATCAAGAATTTTCTCAAAGGTAACGCATCCTGAGATAACAAGGTCGTCAACATGAACCGCGATGATCCCCATTAATTCTTTACGATTCCCATCAGCATCTCGTGCCCAGTACATGAAAACACACTGCATCATTTTCATTTCTTCCAACCCTAGTTGAACCAAGACCTCACGAAGTCGACGCCACCACAATCTGGGAGCGTTACAAAGACCATAAACCCCTTTTTGCATCTCCAAAACTTCACCCTCCCGAACCCCTTCCAAACCTTCTTTGGGGGGTTTCAGAAAAAGGGACCTACGATCAAACACCCCAGAAAGGAAAGCCGTGGAAATGTCTCCTCCCTGAAGAACCCACTTACGACTAGCCGCCAACAAAAACACCAGATTAACTCCCATTGTGTCCGCCGTTGGTGCGTCTGTTCTCAACAATCCAATGTCCGGGTCCAAATGTCCTCCACAGACCAGGCGTGCCTTGCACACCAACGTTTTCCCCGTATCATCTTTATTGGTCAAAATAAACCGAGTGGGCAAAATGCGTTCCTTGGGGATATCCTTAGCCCGTTGAGCCGAAACCACTTTAACCGCCCCTAAGTCCAAAAAGCTTTTCCATTCCTTTTTCATGGCTTCTCGAAAACTCAACTGATCTTCAGGGGTTAAATTCCGAAACTTGAACTCTTTGGCAGTTTTACTACTTTCACGGGAACAAGTCTGCAAGTCACGGGAGAGTGGTTCATCAACACCTGCCACCAGAGCCAGTTTTGGATGAACCCTGCCACAAAAATCACAGTGCTGTTTCTCAAATGAAACACTTTCCAGCTCTTGTTTGGTCGGTGACTCATAGGTTTCCAACTCTTCCAAAGCTTGGAGATATTTCACTTCCGAAAAGAAAACATCCCTAGGGTCAGGTGATCGTTTCTTCTGAAGCAACTTATGAAACTTGGAATGAGGGACAGCATTTTGAGCCTTCACAGAATCCCGTTTGGACTGTCTTTCTTGAAGGTTGTCTGTCCACGTTTTAACAGGTCCATATGGTTGAGGGAAATTTTCAAGCTCTTCAAACTTCCCTTTTGTCCACGCTAGTGCATCACCCTCCACCGGAACATGAACAAATTCTTCAACATCTTCCATGTCAGAAACCTGTGGCTGGTGTGTCACGTCTTGTTCAACCATTGGAGAAGCATGGTCATCTAAGGCCGGTACGTCTAAGTTTGGTGCATCTAAGGTTGTAACCGGCGGTGGTTCTAAGTGTGTTGCTGGGTCTAAGGGCAGTGCTTCACTAGAACCAAGATGCGGTGGATCTGAAATGTCAAGATTCCCTGGCCCATTTTCAACTTCGCGACACTTTGATGCAGGATCCTCATCATAGAACCCGGCAGGAGGTGGTCTTTTCCCCGTAACCCGGCGGCGTCCCAGAACATCCTGAACTTCTTCAGTGGTGACATGTTGTCCTGGCAAAAGTGGTTGCTCGGAATTGTTCACCACGGGTGGACCAGCGTCATTCAAATCAAGAAATCCACGTGCCTTTGAACCCTGTTGAGACAATTCTTTCTGGTGATCTTGAAGTTCCTGAGAAACCATATCATGACCTAACACCTCTTCTTCAGTAGCGGGTTGAACATTCTCAACTGGGATGCGAAGTAATGTGCGACGCCAACTCAACCACAACGTGCCTGAGCCTTGTTGTGTAACAACCACTGCAGGACCATGCCAGCACTGTGGGTTGTCGGTACGTGGTTGATTCGGTCGGCCAGCTTGCTGCAAATGGTAAAAATAAACAGTCTCTCCAGGAAGAAAGGTTTCTCGCTGTTGACGAGGTCGCTGCAAAATGGCTCTCCTAATGCGATTACTATTGTCCAGTTGAAGCCAAGTGATCCGAGCTGTCTCTCGAAGGTTCAACTTCCTAGCAAACAACCCACCTGTTTGGAGATGGTCATGAACAGCTAAATCATCAGGTCGGTCAAGAACAGAACCCGGCAAAGCATTATCATAACCATACACCCATTGTTGGGGGCTAAAACCGTTTTGGCGGGACAAGCTATTTTTCGCAGAAGCAGCCTCTTGCAAAACATGTCTCAAGTCATCGATGGTTGAAACACTATGGAAATCAATGAGGCGTCGAATGATCGTCTTGGCAGTTGATCCCTGCCTCTCAACGACCCCTCCATGCCAATGAGTTTCAACCGGAATGACTTTAGCAAGCACAGCGCAACGTTCCAACAGGTATTCAAATTCAGTTCGAAATTCATTCCCTTGGTCAAACATCAATTCCCCAGGAGGACCAAAAACACCAATCCAAGCCTCAAAGAAAACAGCTGACACTTCTTGGGGGCTACGATGTTCAACCAAACGCATCACATGAAATGACGTAGCAAAATCAACCATCGACAAAACCATGTGAGACTTGTGATCACAACCCTGAATGAAGAAAATGTCGATCCCAACCTTCTGATTAAATTGATCAGCTTTAGAAACACCAACCTTAGGAGGGTCTTTTGGGGCTCTAACCCTGTTGCATGTGCTGCAAGAAATCTGTTTGGCAGCCTCTACAATTTCAGGCTTAGCTCCTCCAAGTCGCAGGGTCCGAGCCAAGGTACTGTTGGCTGGGTGTCCGAACTTGCAATGCAAACGATAAACCAAGGTTGCAGTTTCCTCGGAAATCTGAGGTCCTGGACGTTCATCTGACTGCTGTGGCTCTGACGGTATTTCTTCTTCGGCAAAAACTTCATACGGAAGAAGTGACAACTGTTGAGACGGTTTTTCAAAAGAAACATGATGGCACTCTTTCCTAGTATCAGGCAGTTGTATATACTTCCATCCTATGTGATCTTCAACTTGTTGGAGTAAATGGTGACACAACTGCTTCGGCCATGAACCACACCTCACTGACCTCGAAACCCATCGCCCTTTTACTTTGTCCCCTGAAATAATGTGATCATGCCTTTTTCCATAAGAATCGAGAGGACATTTACAATGAGCAGTCAACTGTGGAGACAAGCTAGGTTCAGAACATTGAAATCGTGTGGGTTTCTTCACCTTACGCTTGGTTCCTGACCGGAGACTCAATCCAAAGCAACACTGATCGATATATGAAATTCCTCCTTTGAAGGGAAACAACTTCCAAGCAGTTGATTGCCATGGGTTTTCAACAAGATGAATGGTGGAACCATCCCTCACTTTCTTGGACTTGCCTTTGCCTAGTCTACAAGCAGAGTTGAAATGTCCAAGACAGTAGCGCCAAAGTTTACCCGTATGTTTGCGTTTAAAAAGCAATCGTTTCCACTTCAGTCTTCTGCGAAACGGGTCTTTTGGCATGATATGTTGAAGGGGTGAATACGGTCCACATGGTGGGGCCCAAGTCACAAGGTCAGGACACTGATCAGTCAAAACGTCATTGATTTCTTTCTGTCCGTCAGCAGTAGTCAAGTCAAGAGAGTTACTACCCATATCTAAATCAACCGGTTGGAGGACTGTCCATCCTCTTTCATGTGCAACTTGACTCAAATGCATGGATCCAGCAAAAACTTCAAGCAATACCGGAGGTTCAGACACAGGCGCTGACGGCAGTTCATGCCCTTTTTTCGCTGAATTGAAGTCAGTGGCATTGAGACATGCTACTTCTGAGCTAATGTACTGGAATTGTTCAACATCCGACAAAATGGCTTGCCTGTCAGCCTTGGATAAAGTTCGTCGCCTTCCTTGAAATAATTCATGGAACAAAACAGACGACGAAAATGGCTCAGCCTCTCTCACAGGTTCTTCTCGATCTAATTTCCCTGGTTCTGCTTCCTTCCAGGTTTTGCCTTGGGACCATTGGCCATCATGGCTGCAGTCACATGAGGGACTGGTGGTGTCCAGGCCTTTGGAGGAAGGCAATGAGCTTGACGAAGGGTTGCTGCTTGAGTGAGGGCCTGTTGTGCCACCTCCTCCGCATAGCTGATCTGAGCCATCACCTCCTCGTTCCCAGTCTCTCCATTGATGAGCTCCCAGGGTGTCTCCTGGGACTCCTCCTTGGTCCTCTTGGTTGTCGGTGGAGCTTCTTTGAAGGTTGACGTCATCTTTGGAGATGTCATCCCCTGAGTTGAAGTCACTGATCCCTGTCCTGGGACGTGACGGCCATGGGTGGTCTCGGCCAACTGGCACTGCTCTTCCCAGTGTTGACGGAGAAGAAGCTGCATCTCTCCGGCTCGAGTCGCCTCTGTGACAATCAGGTTGTGTTGCAGACACAAGGTCCGAAGTTCGGCCACTCGAAGCATTGACAGTCTGGTGCAAGGACATGCTGGATGTGCCACAAAGCCCGAATGCGTCTTGAAGAGATGTTTCAACTCCTTCACCGTTAAGGCCTTCAACTGATCTCGGACAAACATCTTCTCGTTGATGAGAATCAATCCTTCCATCAACTCTTCCTTGACCTTTGGGATTCCAGTGCTTTTCACATGACGATGTGGTGGTGAGACACCTCCCCAGCAAAGTGTGCACTTGGCTGGAACTGACATGGCCATGTTCTCGGAAAGCACTTCGAAGAGACCGGGGGGAAATATGAAAGTGAGAGTGCTTGAGAAAAGTGGCAAACAGTCTTCGCTTTCCAACAGTTGTAAACCAAAACCAATTTTCAGTGCCAGGTGGATCAAGGTCAGTGGTTTGAACATTCACATCCTTGATCTTCATTCGGTATTTGGTTCCGTCAGGGGCAATGGATAACATCAAAGGTGATAAATTAGACAAATCATCTTCAGAAAAAGCACCAATACATTCGGGTCCTGACTGACAACTTCGAAAAACATCACTTGTCACCCACCCTCCCAAGTCTAAGTTAGGTGCAGCAGTCGGTGGATGAGCTTGACAAGAAGTGGAATCCATCAAATCAGGACTTGACAAAACATCAGGTGATTTCTCCAAAGAAAAATTCACTTGATCAGCCTCTTTTGGGGGTGACGGCCAAAGCTGTGCAATCAGAATCGGATCCAAACACCGTTGCAAGTCCCCGGGAAGATCCAACGATGGCAACTCATGACTCAATCGAGTAACAAACATGGTACATCCAGTCCATGGTTTCTTGGTTAATCGTTTACATGGCACTGTCCAGTTGTCCTGATGGATTCCAGGTTCTTCACCCGGTTCAGTCTGGACAAAAGAAATTCGATGAGTGTCCAATTCATCAATGGGACACGGACAGTCTTCATGCTCATGTGGATCAAACAAGGTCATGCGAGCTTGTCTATGGATGCGATATATACGAGTTCCAAGTTTGAACCAAGTATCATGTTTTTCACTGGCCTGAACTCTTTGTTTAGTCCGCTTGGTATCAATCTTCCTCAGGGGTTCCTGTTCAGGGGTTTCATTAAAACCAGTCAAAAGAATTCCAGCACATTCCCGGGGCCCCTTGTACCCTTGGCAAGAGCGGACCAACGAATCATCCAAGAGGTCAATGACGAGATGTCCGCCAACCTCTGAAATCGGCTGACTTGTGATGCCGAGCTTCCTAGATTCTACTGTGCCACTACCAAAATCAATGCATAAGCCAAGCCGAGAAATCGTCGGCCGACTCAGCAACAATGGAGTCGATCCGGCCACCACACAGATTTTCAAATCGTGCTTGGCCTCAAAAATGGAAACTGGCAATGTCACACAAAATAGTGATTTCAGTTGACCATTGTTTCCAAACTGGAACACTTCTGCCGAATCCTGACGTGGAGCTGAGTGCTGTAGAACTCCCAGCTCCAAAAGCTTGGATTCCCATGCCTGAAAGACAAAGAGGCCCATAACAGTTCTTTGACATCCACTATCCAAGATTCCCAATGCCTGTGGGCAGTGGCATCGCGTAGTTGAGGTGTGTGCAGCAAAACTGTCCACCAAGGGCAATGGGCATGATGTAGGAGCATTGCCAATCTGATGAACAAAAGCATTGGTCATGAAGGCCTTCTTGGTGTCACTCTTGAATTTGGGACAGATTGGATCTCGAGCCCAGTGGCCAACTTCTCCACATGCTCGGCAAGTAGATGTTGCTTTGGCTCGTTCAAGCTCTCGAGATCTTTCCTCTGTTGACTGTCCTTGTGGATGTGATGCCTGTTTCTTGAAAAATCCACGAGACTTGCTTTTGCCACGTTGCTGCATCTTGGCAGTTTTGTACATGGCATAGACATCATATCCCTCTTTCTCTGCCTCCTTCACCAATTGAACTGCCGCCAACACTTCATCAGGATGATGTCCTTGAACCTCTGGGTCAAGGTCATTCTCAGACCCCGACGTCTCCTCTTCACTCTCTTCTCCTTCCACTTCAAGGGGCTGCTGTTTGGGAAGATCAGCCATCAAGGCCTGGCGATTGTTCCATCGAGCTTGAGATGGGCCCTGTCTTCGATCATGAACCAGCTGCAATCCCACCTTCTGAGACGGAAACAGCCTTTTGAGAGCGAAGGAGATGTCACGTGGATCTTCGGAGCAATGAATCGCTCCTCGGACACGGGATTTCTCCTCCGGTGTCAGACCAGCACGTCGAAGAAGCATCCATGAGAAGAACTTGTTGGAGACATACATCTCTGAGTCCTCCTCCTCTAGCTCCCTTCGTGCCTCTCTCAATCGTCGGATGAATCTACTCATAGATTCCCCATTGGTCCTCCGACATGTCATGAACTCCTCTGCAACTTCATCAAGTCGATCCTCCTGAAGTCCCAAGTACTCCTCATCCAAGGTATCCAAAAGGAGACGGATACCTCCATGATCACGAAGCCGTCGTGCTGACAAGTGCTTGGTGATCTCCACTGCTTCACCGGAAAGATTCAACTGCAATGCTAGACCTGTACCAGCCTTCCCGACCAGTTTGCCATAGCGTTTGACAGCTCTCCGGTACTCCTTGTAGTGCTTCTGGACACCATCAAACACTGGTATCTTCACATTTCGGCTGTGATCCACCTTCTTCCGACCATGGTCACGACGTCGTCGAGCATCCTCCTCAGTCTCTGAACTGCTGCTTGACGAAAGGTCAGACTCTGATGATGGGGAATCAGCACGATATCGTCTTGTTTTGCGACGACGGTCTTCTCTTGCTGGCTGATTCTCCTTCTCCTTCTGGCCAGCAGGAACTAAGGAACCCTGATCACTGGTTCTGGGTCCCAACATGCTAGCCCAAGGATCCTCTACTTGCATTGGATCGATCATCTCCGCAGGATTCCTAGCTTGGTACCATCTCCTCTGAGAATCCCCATGCCAAGCAGGTTCCCCACGATGTTGCCGATGCTCATGACTTTGATTCTGATTTCTCTCACGTGGCCTCCGCTGTCTGTTTCCTCGGGTTGACCTGGGCTGTTCGACGACAGCACCGCCGGTTGGCCTTTCCCAAGAATCCGGAACCGATGCAGAAGCGGCTGATGCATCCTGAGGTGTGCTAGCCGGTGTAGGACTTACGGGCATCTCTTGACCAGCTTGCTCTCTGGATGCCATGGCAGGTGTGATTAGAAATAATCAGTGACCACCTAACTATCCTGAACTCCACTCACTTCACCAAAGGTGCAGTGAGCCAGAGCTCCGCTACCAATGTTGAATCCCAGGGGGAAAACCAAAGACAAAACACAAAACAGG
>Ga0126337_10002895_pt1 | contig 11059 bp, 13 predicted proteins | sample DipCmetagenome_FD_92527 | JGI IMG/M metagenome (GOLD analysis project Ga0126337, IMG submission 92527) | Coral microbial communities from La Bocana,Puerto Morelos, Mexico - Diploria C A metagenome | ecosystem: Host-associated > Invertebrates > Cnidaria > Coral | place: La Bocana,Puerto Morelos... | reverse complement strand
GCCATCATTTTCACAAACCTTAACCCTTAAAGAGGCATTTGAAACTGCCACACAGCTAAATCAAGAGGTCAAATGAACAGAATTCGATGGAGCGTTTTGCAAAAAATTTAAACTTCCACTCGAAAGATTTTCTTTATTTTTTCGCAAAACGTAGAAAATCGATAGAGAAAACGACCCATCGAAAGAAAAATAGGGGTCACTGGACGTCCAAGATCGTTAAATCCACGCAAAGTTACAACTATGGCCATTTCTATGGCCATTTGCCCTATTATTGTTCACTTTACTACTTAGCGCGCGCGCTCGATACAGACGTGGCATGTGAATTTCGTGCGCAGTAAGGATGCGCAGAAACAATTGGCGCGAATCAGTTTGTCTTCTTATGTTCCAATCTTCTAGGAAAAATTTTTAAACGTCATCGCTTCTGCATGCATTGCGTGCCGTTTATTACACTTGTCGGAAGACATTTACTGCGCATGAGAGTGAAGCGTCTTGTTCAAGTTTACAATAAAAGATTTGCTGTCGTGTAAACGGGATCTTGGTCACCTCCTTTGAAAATACAATGAATCAAATCTCTTCACGAAAACGAGATTCTTGCCTCGTAATAGACCAATTTCGATGTATTAAAATTCAGCCTAAGACAATAGACCTCAGCACGAGGCTCTGGGGAATAACTACAGAGTTTGTGGGGTTTATTTCTAGAGCCTCGTGCTGAGGTCAATTGTTTAAGGCTGAATTTTAATTTATCAAAATTGGTCTATTATCCGCTCTATGGGTCCCAGTTCTCCTCATTCAATCTGTCCTATTAGTCCTATCAGTCATTACGGTCAGACAGTCAGACCTGAACTCATCCACTCTTGTTATTATTCTGCTTTACATTTATTTATAAACTATTTGGAAAGCTGCTTTACAAACCAAATCTACAAAGCAACAGGAAAATTACCTTATAATGCTGAACATTAATTTATGCCTTTATTTTTTATTTGAAGAGCTACTTTACAAACCAAAACTACGAAAACAACAGAAAAAAATCGCTTTTATAAACTATTTGACAAGCTACTTTACAAACCAAAACTACAAAACAACAGGAAATTTACCTCATAATGCTGAACACTAATTCATGCCTTGAGTTTTTTTGGAATAGCTACTTTACAGACACAAACTACAAAATAACAAGAAAATCGCCCTACAATGACTAACGTTAATTCATTTCTTTAAAATGTTCTTAATCCATGAACGACTACGCGATTTTAATGCGATATCTGATTAATTATCCACCGAGCAAAAGCTGACACCTTGGTGTACACGCCATATTTTCCACCTCTTCCACAACCACTCTCCCAGGAAACGACGCCCGCGAGCACCCAGCGTTGATCATCTTTGCTACCTGTTTGACTGTTGTCGATGGCCACCGGTCCTCCCTCTCCTTGGCAAGCGTTACTTCGTGATCCATCAGCGCAGAACATATTGCTCGTGACAAGGTATTTAAGGTGCGCCTTCTTACACAACGTTTGTTTCACAATGGGTACTTGAGCTTGGTGCAGTCCCTTTTTACTGCCCCAACCTGTAATCACCATGGCGTTTCCTGGCCTCAACAGAGATTTATCTTCGTCTTCTTTACGCAGAGGCAGGCAAATTGGTCTGACGTAATCAGTAAAATCAGCGTCGCTGCTGAGTTCAATCAGGGCAATATCTGAGTCATAGTCGTCTTTTTTGGGGGAGAACTGGTGATGCAATATAATCTTGCGAGCGCGAATTATCTGTGCTGATTCGAGTTCTGGATGTTTGGTCTTGTCAACATACAATTTACCAAGACGGACCTCGATATCTCCCGGTGGCACTACAACACAAAACCAAACTGTGTGAAAAATTTTAACCTACATTCTAGGACATTTATATTAAAGCTGCCTAATCAGATCATTATAACCGCATACAACAGTAGAAAACAATTACATTCTAAAATACAGGATCATTTTCTCCACCTTGTGGGCACTGACCTTGGCTACTTTTAGTTTAATGCGCGTGCGTGTATGGTGTACTATATATATATATGCTATATATCTTACTCGAGGTGACACAGTTGGCAGTGGTAACAACCCATCTGTTAGCTACAAGTGATCCACCACAGAAATGTCTGTTTCTCCTTGTGTCCCAAAGACTTGCCATCCACGGGTATGACCCCTTTTTCACCTTCCCGTTAACGATTCTGCCACGAGTGGCGAAAGTTGGTCTGCCGCAGTCTAAAAGAAAATAAAGGTTTTAACAAAAATGTTACGTCGAATATGTCCATCCTTCCAAATGTGATAATCTACAAACCTCTTAAGAAATTCACACAACATTCGGTCAACATAAAGATATTTACGCTTATTAAAAAGAGAGATTGGGGACGCTGGCTACTTGAAATTTAAAATTCAGGGACGTAAGTGAATTTAAATTAGTTAATGTGGAGATTTTCGTCGTTCGGTATGTATACATAATCTAATTGCTAAACGTGTTGATGGGAAACGATTTGAAGTGAGTCCAAAGGACTGAGTATAACAAACCTAGAGGTGCAGACCGAAACACAGCAAACTCCGTTGGCCGATCAAGGCCCTGGGCTACAGTCTCAACATCTTTACCAGTCTCTTTATCGACTGAGTGAATCCCTTTCGTTTCCCAGTCACTCCAAAACAATCTGAAAAAGATAGATAATGACGTCTTGGATGACAGAAGCAATTGAAATAACTTCAGTATTAGATAAAATAAATAAGGCAGTCCTGAATAGATTGATTACTGTAGTGGTTTGGTTTGCTATTTTATTTTTCTTTACCTGTTGTTTAGAATAGCGAGTGAGTAAGGGTGATTAACGTGTGGTGCACTCAGCAATTCTCGGCGCCCTCGACCCTAAAAGCGAAAAAAGAAACGATTGTTCAATTGACCATTTTCGAGTTACCTTGTGCCACTGTTTCAAAACGAATGTTCGTGCAAAACCTTTTTTGAGAAAATAGTTTGATTTACATGAAAATGAAACTGTGGGCGGAACTCATTTGCTATGAATGGTTTTATACGAAGTCTCGTTTTGACACCGAGGCAAAGGGACTCTTGCAAGTGGCCAATTAAGGTGAGAAGAGAATGAAAATTGCAGAGATCTCCAAAAAGAGGTATCGATATATTAAGCAATGCTTTAAAGGTCCGCACACACCAGGGGACTAATCCCTTAGATTAGTTCCTGCAACAAGTCGCGGGGTCCCATCGTGTGCACTAGCCAAACTAGTCGCAGGGACCAAAATTTAGTCCCTACGACTAGTACCACGCATTCAAACGAGTTTGAATTTTGGGGACAAGTCCCTGCGACTTGTTCCTCAAAACGCTTCGTGTGAATTCTTCGTGGGATAAGTCCCTGCGACCAGTCTCTTTGTGTTATCTCTTCAGGGGACTAGTCACGACAGAGACCAATCGCAAGGACTAATCCCCTCGTGTGTGCCGACATTGACGGTGGTGTCTGAAAGACCGTACTCGTCCCCAGTCAGTACTGATTAAAAATTGTTCGCTTCGACGACCAAGAAATGATGGCTCTCGGGACGAGAATACCTAAAGACTGACTAGAGGTGTTTGTCACACGTGCAGCGAGCGTGATTGATGACGTCACTGGTCAAGTAATGCATTATCGTCACATTTTAATTACTTTGAAATAATTATCACGCAATTATTGTCAATATCTAAACTGCATAAATAACAGGACACCATAATTTCATTAATGCGAAAATAACCACCATCCATTGAGCACGGCGTTGATAAAAAAAGGTACGCCAACCAGTTTACGTGAAATTACGCCAATTACGTGTAAATTTGAGATTTTTAATGAAGTAATCACTTGCAGGTTTGTATTTTAACGAGCATAAGAAAATACGAAAGAAGTCAAAGGAAATGTTTTACCCTCAAATCAGAGGTCTCTATTTTATCGAGGCCAGCATCTGCCCAAAAAAGCCTCAGTGAGGCTTGGTCGATAACTAAGCCATTTGGCCATTTCAAATCTCCTTGAACGATAGTTTCTCTGCTTCCACCATCTAAATCAGAGCGTTCAATCTTAGGTATGGTTCCCCAGTCTGTCCAATACATCAACCTAGTTATTAGGCAGAAGATCAAACAAAGATAAGGTTAAAGGAGCTCAGTTCATCGTATTTTGAGTTATTTTGAACACACTCTAAAGTTATATTTGAATTAAAATAAACCTGAAAATAGTAGTTGACTAAGATAGAAAAACACCAAAGAGATAATATTAAACTATAAAGGAACAAGGATGGTTAAGAATGGAGAAGATTAACACGAATTATAAACGACGAACTTCAAAAATTTAGTTTAAACCTTTTAACATGCGCGAACCGTGACGTGGCAGCTCCTTTAAATAAATGTCGAAGGGTATCGCGGTGTCTGCAGCATTAAAAGACTAGACTATCTAAGATGAATGGGATAACAGTCCTGTCGCGTATAGTGTACTGTGGAACCAATAACGTGAGGAGAAAGCCCATATATTTCAAAAATATGTCACGGGTTCTCTTGTAACAAGTTTACATGTCATGGCTAATATATTTACTGGGATAAAAGCTTGAATGACCCGTTTGGAACATCAATGAAAATCGTCGAAAATATGCAAGGATTTTACGAAGATTTCCGAAAGATTTCAAAGATGCTCGAACATTTCCAGAGAATTTCAGTCACTAACCGCGTGTTCGTCCGATAGGCTGTTGCTTAGAACCTTGCTGGTAAAAACTACCTGAGATTTCTCGTGCTACAATGACGTTTTCATAAACCTCCGAAAACACCACTGTATACTGCCCAATATCGTGCACTAAGCGTTGCAAAAATCTGTACGTATTTTCCCCTTAGGCATCCCATAATAGCTATTTGAAACAATATGACTCAAAATGGTCTCCGTATCACTGAAAAGGTCCATTCAGGCTTGATTTGCACTTCCCTCTCGAGTGCGGTTCCAAAAGGTCGAGTGAAGGAGCGCTGGCTCATGCTCCCGAACAGCGGCTGGCAATCGAGCCTGTAATAGGTATACCTCTTGTACAGGGACGTATATTGTACGACATAAACCTGCTAACAATCGCGTTCCAGCAAAATAGGAGAGTTCACCAACCTTCTGGCCTTATAAAGAACTATCGCTCTAGGCATGTCTAAGCCTTTTACAATCGTCCTTCGGTTTCCACCATCCAAGTCAGCACGCTGTATGTTCTTATACGTAACATCGGTCCAGTACAGTAAGTCATCTTCTACATCAAGTGTCAAGCCATCCACTACTCCAACATCTTTCCTGTGTTGACAGAATCAAACCAACAGTAAACTAACTCTTAGCATAGGAGACACTACACTATGCATGACATGAGGTTGGTAATGGATAAGCGCGGCAAATCCTCGGTGATATATGGGCTCTTTTCGAGTTGCCTTTTGCCTCTGTGTCAAAACGAGTCTGCGTGCGAAACCTTTCATAAAAAATTGTGTTCATTTTCATGCAAATCAAAATCAATTTCATATGAAAAGTTTGGCGCGAGGACTCGTTTTGAAACAGTGGCACAAGGTAACTCGGAAATGGCCTATTCTTTTAACTCATCAGAGCCACTTTAAGCAAGAACGTGGACAAAATGGTTTTGATCGAATTAGCTACAAGATATACAAGTGCAATACACTGGATCATGACACGCTAAACAAATAAATATTTTGAATTAATGTTATTATCATTATTATTAATTCTTTCATCAGTAGTTGCATCGGCGAATCGAAGTTCCTTTTATCTGTGTAATCTTCTCACCAAACCAGCGTGTCAATTTCTCCAACTCCAGTTACTGACTTTCGTTTTATTGCATTGGCTGAGGTATCACTCCAATAAATTCGCTTATCAAACGGATTATAATCCAGGGAGACAATCATATCAGGATTATCTATCTGCAGCTTTTGAAAAATGGTTCTGTCTTGTTTGGTGTCCACAATGAGCTGCCATATTGACGAAGTAGCAGCAACCAACACCGAATAACTTGGTAAAGGAGCTGTTAAGTAAAAACAGGAGAAGTTCGTGTTATAAGGAGCTATGTCGAGCTTTCCGATGCTCGAAAAGTTTACCCTAAACTTCTCGAGTTCCTTTGTTGCAGGCCGCGTTAATCTTCTCCATCCTTAACCATCCTTACTGCGATGATCAATCATTTCTACGTAATAAATAGCTTCAATCCGTGTCTGCGCTCTTTGAAAATCAAATCTCTTTTTTGCGAAATATTTTTGCTATTCCTTATTTGGTCCTTTTTGGAGAGGGTGTGCCCTTCTTTTAGACTGCCTAAGGTGATAGAGACTGTAATTTAATATCTCGCATAAGTGTCAAAACAGCTGAAGACAGACGGCGAAAAGTATTGCCGTACTGTGAACGAACTAATATACGAACTACAGCTAAACTAATTCAGATATTTTTAAAAGAAGCCTACCTGGACAGCATTTGGCAAATGCATCAACAGGTGAAATGTGACAGTACGCGTTGGCAGGACAGTTTGGAGCACCTCTTCCACAGAAATAATCTCGCCTGGTCTGCGGGTTTATCACGGGAGTCTTGCCATGACATGGGGGGACTGGGTAGAGACCAACGATGAGCGTGAAAATAAACATTAACTAACTAACTTATTACATACCGCGTGCGGCATGTTCAGCAGTTTAAGAAAGAAATTTTGAGCAGAAAACTGAGAGTAGTGCAAAAGGCAAACGATAAGGCTGGTTTTCCGCCGCTCCCTCTCGGGCCTGGTCGCGTCACTCCAGAAGTTCCACCCCGAGATTCACCATTGTCTCCCGCAAATATTCCCACAATTTTTACCTCAATTCTTTCAGACTTCGAAGACCGTGAAAACTTGAAGTGACGTTGAATTTTTGCGTGTGATCGCTGTCAACAACTTACCGTTCTGACAGGTTTTTCCGTCTCCCATGAGCTGCATTTCCGCTGGACACGAACACTGCACCTTCCACTGCAATGACGTGCACGTATGACTGCAACCGCCATTGCTAAATGTGCAAGAGTCTGGAAACCATAAAGTAAGTATCAAAAGGGCTGGCATAAATGTTCAGTTGGAGAAAGAAATGAATCAAGAGAAATGAAGTATTTGACCCCATAAGCCTTATTTTATGGCTTTAAGAGGCCCTATGCGCCAACTTGGCGCCAGGGGACAAGTGAAGAAGTGAAGTAAGGCCGAACATAAAACCCACCTCCCGTCTTCGAGACACACTTATCTGGCACTGCGCAAGTTTGCTGCGATGTACAGAGTGGACTGCAAAGGGGTCGCGTTGCAGCGATAATCTGGTAGCCTACTACCACGTCCCCTTCCTGCCACGTGACAAATGCACCTTGAAGGTTTTTGTTGTAAAGTGTAACAGGATTCTTCTGTTGCCTGCCAAGCTCAAGTTGGAGATTACCTGCGAAGCAGATGAGTTTAGATAAGTTCCAATTGTAAATGGTTTGAACCCAGGAGTAAGTTCCAATGTAGAAGGAATGCGTCATTCAACATTAAAATATTTATTTTCCTTAATTATTACAATTTAGAAAGGAACCCAAGCAAATACGGGCGCTGATTGGTTTAAAATCGTGTTTCTTTTTAACAAATAGATTCCATGTTGCCGTGCGTCTGTTCAGTAATAGATCACAGATGACGTCAAAATTTGGTTAGAACAAAAAAGTGGCACACGAGGCGATAGCTGAAGGTAGCAAGAAATTGTGAATAGTCAAGAAAATTACGCCACTGTCAATCTTAACTCAAATTAACAAATTGACGTCAGTTTTTTTATGCGTCTGTCCTCTTATTGATGATAAATTGCGTCATAACATTGTCAAAGTGGCTGTGGAACCTCGAGCGGCAGGAGAGCCACGGTTTCCGTAGCAAACTTTTGACAATGTTATGACGAAATTTATCTTCAATAAAAGAACAGACGCATAAAAAACTGATGTCAATTTGTTTTTTTACAAAATAAATAAAGTTTTTGAGAGGCAAGTCTGACACGTACAAGTTGCTCATTTGCATAAGGCAGTCGTTTAAATTTTATCCGTCTGGCCCGGGTTGTTCAAAAGATGGATAAAGCTATACGCTTGATAAATTACTATCCAGTCTTTGAACAACTGGGGCCTGTACTCTTACTGATGATAAAAACGAGCCAATCAGCGCGCGAGAAATTGGACAGTAAATGTACAATGGCTTTCGTGGAATGAAAACTTAAAGCGAAAGAAAAATTGAACTGCGAAATCTACAAATCTTAAAGAAAATGCTTAAAAACTCAAGTCAGTTTTTGTCATCAAAGCAGCCTTGTGAGCCGAAAAGCTTGGATGTTTCCTTGAATATTGCGGGAGTTGAAAGAATACGCTTAGAAAACTTGCAGTTGCGGTCCGGTCAAAGCTGAAAGTCATTGGATTCGAGTTCTGAATGAAAGGAGCGTTAGTGACGGTTGAAATTTGTGTCCTCTGTAGTTGGTGATTCTCAAATCAGTTAGACATGGTATCGGAGACACCTTAAAGCTGCAATAGAGTTGGCCGCTGCTTGCTGCTGTGCCCTGAAACGGCCAGGAACATTAGCGTCGGGAAGCAAGGTTACGTGCTTATTTTAACTGATTTTAAGAAGTGATGATTTGATGTTTCATTCCTGACATCAATCTGTCAAGAATGATTTTGAGACAAAAGCTGAATATTGGGTTTGTTAAATTCATGACTGTCACAAGACAAGACCAAATTTCTGTTAATTAAAAACCGACCTAAACAAATAACTTTGCGAGGATGGAATCGCATTGTTTGAGTTGGTTTCAGGTCTTTGATAAAAAATGCATTTAGGTCGGTTTTTAATTACTTCAATTGTTTTCGCAGCATTTTTAAGTCTTTTTAAGTCTTCCTAACCTTTAAATTTCACGAATATATTTTTGTCACTTATTTTAATTAAAAACGCTCCCAAAATATAGGAAACTAAAATAAGATAAAAATAAAAACATCCAAAAAGCTGCTTACATAATTGTCGAGAATTATATAATGGCTTACATACTATATTCACCACTTACTTTGTAGGAGTTCGCCACCAATCATCCATGCTTTTCGACCTTCCTCTTCCCAGAAGAGAAAATGATGACCGGTTATATTAAAATAAACAGCTGAGGGTGTTCTCACTCGCTTTGTTTCCAAGCAACTGTATGGTTTTACATCTCGGAGGTAACGCTGACGTGTCACTAAAACCGAGGCTGTTGATAAAAAGGGTCTGCCTTCGTCGTTATCCTCCCAAAATAAGATCAATCTGTTTGAAAGAAGAATCCAGGGAACAAAGAATCACCATAAATGTGATATTCTGACAACATGAAGAACGGATTAGTCAGAAATTATTATTCTGATGGCACGATGGAGAGGCTCACTGGCTGGGCTATTTGGACTCGTGCACTGTTTAGGCATTTGGCGGGAGAGTTAGGTCACTCTAAGTAAGTCAGTCTTCGAGTTCGTCCTCTTTTAAGCTTTTGTTATCCTTTTTTCGAACGTCTTTTTTAATACTAAACAAAAACAAATTTCACCTCATAGGCACTTTAAGAAAGATGGAAACTAGTAGATAGGGCTCTATGTTCAAGAGGGAACGACGAGGAATAATTGGGAAAGGAAGAAGATAGAAAAATGCCACAGATATTAAAATATACCCTAAAGGAAAAGGATGGTCACGGACGGACAAGATTAATTCCGATTACAAACAATGAACTTGAAAAATTTAGGCTAAGTTTATCAAGATGCGAAACCGTGACAAATACTTGCATTTGGGATAATTTACCTGTCAGTTTGTTCATTATAGTACCCAGTTGTCTTCGCAAGCGTGTTGTTAGTATAACCAACGAAGTTTTTAGTTTCCTTTTTCTCGGTGTTAGACGCATGCTCCCCGTTACTGTCCCGTTTTGTAAGAACCACCATATGAGCGCCCGCCTTCAAATTGAAATCGGCTTTAGCGATTCCTCCATTTTCTACGGTACAGGTGAAGAAGAATTCGTCTCTCTTGGAGTCGAAGAAGATATTGGGCTCATAAGCATTTCCTTTGAAGCGACAGACAGAGTCTCCCTTTAGTACGTTGCCTTTGGAGTCCACGAACAAGCCAATCACTTCTTTGCGAGTTTCTTCCAACACGACAGCTCCCACGTAACCGCCTTAAAAAAATCGAATAAAAGTCATTTGTTTATTTAATTACAATATTTGCTTCAGTAGCATAGGCGATTCAGTTTCTCAGTGATCAAACTAACTTAATAACATGATCAGCTCTGAAACATTGAAAGGGCACAGCACGATGAACTATGCCAAGGAATTTGCAGTATTTATAAGCCAATTTTTCCCTGCATTTTACAACCAAAGAGCCAAAAACTACACTATCTACTAAGCTTTACAAGCCCTTTTCATGTTTGAAGTCAATTTATATCTTGCATGAAAATGGAAACAATGATTATTAATGATTGCTCTTAAACAAGCCATCAAGCAAGCTTCGTGTAGCTAATACGCTGACATTCTCAATAGAAACAGACACGCATGCGTACCTGTGGCTCTGTTGAACGTGAAGATGGGGCTCATTGCGTCGACCCACGCTGTAGGCCCTCCCTCCCCGGTAGCCTTCACGAGCACAGAAGGCCCGGCCGCTCTCTCAGTCTGCGAGCCCATGAGTCTCTGGCTGATGATGACATATTTGTTGTTAAAGTATTCTTTGACACCGCTGCGAAACTGGAAAGCGATCATGTATTCGTCCTCCTTGATGTTGTAAACTACAGACGGCCAGCCTTGGTTTCCTGAGAATTTCAAAGAAAAAAGGTATGTTAATTTGAGTGTTAATAAGATACTGGGACTAAAATTAAAAAAAAAATTTAAAGATTCAGTATAAACCACCTGCTTTCTTGTTGATATTAGCAGTGAAATTCAGTATTGTCTCGTCCACAATCTTTGCTGAAGTATCAAGCCTCAAGGCGAAGAGTTGATCGGGAAGATCGTCATTGTCGACATCAAAATCAAATGCCACAAGATATTCGTTTCTGTTGGAATTCCATGCGGTGCTGTGATGTAAAACCT
>Ga0126337_10002891_pt1 | contig 11070 bp, 5 predicted proteins | sample DipCmetagenome_FD_92527 | JGI IMG/M metagenome (GOLD analysis project Ga0126337, IMG submission 92527) | Coral microbial communities from La Bocana,Puerto Morelos, Mexico - Diploria C A metagenome | ecosystem: Host-associated > Invertebrates > Cnidaria > Coral | place: La Bocana,Puerto Morelos... | reverse complement strand
TCATATTTTTAAAAAGTTTGCAAATATCTGATTACCCAACAACATCTTTGTCTTTCAGTAAATATTCAAAGCACTTCACTTGAAGTGGCTTCAACAAAACGACAGAATGTTACAGCGATTAAATGAATATCCAAGTCGACGTAACACAGACAGTTTCTCCACCATCTAATTTTGCCACTTTTGAATATGCCAACCTCGCTAATTTATTACACCCAGGATTTCAGGGTGTAAGATGGACATGTGACCAGCCGATGCCAGGGTCTTTTCCCACCCCTCCCACCTTCAAGGGAAAAGCCCTGGGAACGAGGTTGACATGACCCATGACCACAGACCTAGAACTCAACACCAGAGCCTTTGCTCAGTTGGTTTCTCACCTACCATTCATTCCAGTTGGAAGAACAAAGGAATGTGAAGAATGTGACAACATTTTGCTTCAAGTATGCCTTAAAAAAGTGCTGCTGACCATCAGCATCAAGATTAGTCTGCGTACAAGCTTTTGCTTGCCTGCAATTAGAAATGTCGTTTTGGGAGGGTGTAGGATAAGCTTATATTTAACACTTAAAGACTAGTCCCAAGGGGAACAGTGAATTTTGTTTCCCAAGATTCTCAATGTTTCTCTGAGACTGAAAACCACTTCAGCTTTAAACCTGGTCTATGGCAACAATAGGCCATGACCAATTATTTTGTTTTTGTTTCCTATGGCAATGATAGGCTATGGACAATATATTTTACTTTTAGTTTATTTGTCTAGTTGAAACTGTTTTTTTAATTTCTTTTGCAATTAAGTTTGGTTACATTTGAAATTACTTTCATTTTTAAAATCGTTTTGTTTTTATGTTGTGGCAGTTCCATGCCACAATAGTTCTCTTCTAATATTACTAACATGCCAAATCAATTTTTTTTTTCAGATTTCTTCCAACATCTGATGAAGGAACACTATTGTTGCTTGGCTTTCCATAAAGCAAGTGGTCATTAAAATTTTGACTTATTGAGGATTGAAACCACAGCTGTCATTCTTGAGAAACTGAAATAACAACAATGAAGTGTATTCTAATCATAAGCTCAATACCCGACATTATTTTCATCCATGCTGATAAGGCATTTATCAAACACATTAACAAGGTTTCGCTCAAGGCTGGCTTTATTGGTGAAGAGCATTGTAATGAAGATGAGATGGATATGACTGCTCTGTGTCAAATCTTTTCTCCAATGATCACATCGCTAACATACATGAATGATTTGGGAAACCCCTATTCATCAATTTTGTGCGAAGATGGCACTATGTTTGTCTTCAGTCAGGTATGTATCTTAAAGGGATGGTTTCCCCTTTTCTGTGCATGCCTCGTAATCAAAATACTTTGTATGCTTCTTATTAATGTTATCACATTAAAAACTCCACTGGGATATAGTTTAGTAACCACATCCTATAGTTAGTCAAGGTAAAATGATGAATGACCAAAATTTTCAGAAGATTTCGGTAGATTTTACCAATGCTGTTAACCATTGAATTAAGTGTTGAACCATACAATTTATTTTATAATTTTATCTATTTTATTATTTTATGATGTTGATGATTTTACAGCTATTTGCATACAAAATTAGGTAACTTGCGTACAATTGGTTCATAAACAAAATGCCAAAGTGCATGCACAGGCAAATACTGGTAAAGGATACAGACATGCTCCTAGCCATGAACCCCTCCCTTTAGGTTCATTCGTTAATTCCATATTGTTTTGCTTTATGGTGGTGGGGGGGGGAGAGTGCTTGTAAGAATACATCTATATACGGCTGGGGGTGCAAACATGGGGCATGGGTTAGAGTCCTCACCTCCCACGTACATCTTTATGTGGCCTGGGCTCAAATTTTGGACCCAGGTTGTCATATGTACGCCTGTTTGGCACCCATGTATTTGTTGGTTTTTGTCCTTTCTCTGAGTATTTTGCTGCAGTTTCTCTAGCATTCACTCCCACATAAAAACTGAAATTTCTTCATTCTAATTTGAAAAATCTGAGGGCCACAAAACTATAGGTAGGTAAATGACTCAATATTGATTCAATCTTACAATTATATCTCATTTACTTTTTTTAACCCTCTAGTTTGATGACCTGGTTTTTACAGCAGTAAATGGTGATGGTGAAGAGTCCGAAGAGTTCCTTAAAAGGAAGCTATCAGTTGTACACAGGCTTTCCACACTACATTACGGGGCTTCTCTTGAGCTCTTAAAGCCAGAAATATTGTCTGCACAGAAAAAGGCATGGAAAACATTGGGTGGATTGATTGACACTTGGGGATTTCTAGCTTCACAGCAACAAAGCTTCTTAGTTGAGGCTGTTGAGCGTATTCACGTCAATATGAGTCTTAGTGAAATGAGTATTAGGTTGCTGGACACTGCACTAGGCATGGCAAAGAACAGAGGTGAACAGAATGCAGTTCATGCATTGTTACTGGTTAACACAAAGCTTCTTGCTCTATTTTCCAGGTATGATAAAATATAATTTAGTTTGAATACTACAACATGTGTTAGGCACAGTGCCTTCCAACATCAGGACACACTCTAAATGAATCACTATCCAATAAATAGTTTGTTTCATTAACAGTTATTGGCTGAATAGGGATTTATCTGGGGGATACCATTATCCTGCAATCAAACAACTGGGACCTGGACTCCTGATCATAGGTCTGGTTTCAAGACCTGATATCCCTCTCATTTTATCTCACTTCAGTATAGTGGGTGCTGGTAAACTGTTGGCACGTTACTGACAAATACCTGGAATGGTATACTTAAATGTTCCATCACTGGGATGTGGCATTATACAGTGTACATGTAACTGGAATTTATGAACACCCAAGGGATCCTCCCCTTTTTCTACTTAATAAAGTCATCCACTTTATACAGGTTCATTTTGTATTTATATATAGTTATAGCATTCTATAACTTTATTCTCATTGGTCTTCCTCATGTGAATACTGCAATTGGCATGTGATCATACAGGCATCTAGTTACAGTGATTTCTAATTGGATACTTACACCAATTGACATGTGCTTTAACCCATTGAGACCTGGAGCTTTTTAACAAAAACACATTTTCGGGACATTTTTGGTATAGATGTGAGCTAAATTGGCTTTAACATATTCAAAAAGGCCTTTGTAACATGGCAGCAGGCTTGCTTCCATTTCAAGATTTCTCAAGAAAACATTATCGAGACAAAATTCTTACCGTAGAGTAGCTAGGTGGAGCTGAGGGAAATTTTGAGTTTTTTCTTAAATATCTCAGGATTCGTGCACATTTCATGGGCAATGGACCCAATCACTCTAATCTGGATATCATCGGAAATAGCTTTTCCTCCTGCAGAACTTTAGTATAAGTGATAACAAATCTGGTAAAATATGATGATGCTATTAGTGAAACAATGGTCAACTCATCATGGCACATGCGTCAATGGGTCAATGGTTTCCTACCATTTGTACAATGTATAGACTATACCACAGCCAGCTAAATCTTTGTCTAAAAGACATTCTATCAACTCAAAAATCTTTAGACTGGAAAGATTTTATTAATACATTAAATTTTTTTTAATTAGCAGTTTGACTTCATGTCATTCAATAGAAAAATCAGGCTCATAATCTGTAATTTTGCTTGGCACTAGAGTCTGATTTTGATATTACTTGGCCATTTGCTTGCTGGATTATACTCCCTGTTGACTGATTACAATCACATATATAGGAAACATTTGGGCCTTACTGAGGCTCTTACGGAGTGTCCACTAATGCAGAGTCTGTAGTCACAGTCACTTTGTGGTACTAGAGTTTATACATGTCTAGAAACAAACAGTAATATAGCAAAAGCAATATAGTTCTTTATTTTTTTCAAAAACAAGACAAAGGGATGTACATGAAGTAATCCAAAAATAGCTTGATGGCACTTACACCCACCGGTACATGTATCAGCCTTCTGGCTATTCAATCAGCAGGATTACTTTGGCTCTTATGTTTCTCTTCTACTGCATTTCATCTATTAAGTTTACACTCTTGAATTTTAAAGATGTTCTAAAACTATGTTAATTAAACTTAGCCATAAATTAAAACAACTGTGATTGCTCCAGTAGGTTTGTATTAATTTTTTTTGTTTTTTAATATAGATGATATGATTATAAAGTGAGTACATGTTTCTTCTAATTTCAGTCGTAATGCCTCAGAACTGAAGGCTGCTGACATTCTCTTGATCACAGTACTGCTACACAACATCTTCCCACACTCAAAACAAGCCATACCTCTAACACTCAACAGAACCCCTCCTCCCCTGGCACACAAAGTGATCCGCAAAGGAGGACCCTCAGTGTCACACCAGATTGTTGATGGTTCTGTAGCAACATTGAGTTCTTCTTTAGGGGAACAAAGCTCAAGAACACCTGTGCATTCAAGTCCTGTCAACATTAAAAGATCACAGAATGCCCAGGCTGAGGAATTTGGTTATCCTGGCTCTGTAGAAGAAGAATTCTTTTATTCTCCGCAATCCTCACCTACACCAAGTGATGGTATTGAATCTGCAGCCCAGGAGCTTCCAAAGACTCCTGCTACACCAAAAGAGCATTTTTCCACGCCAAGGGCAGACACACCTGAGTATTTCAAGAAAAAGGTAAATATGATCCTTAATTGCAGCTTTAACCTTATCTGTGCTATTGACAATTGTTTAGCAAAAATAATAAATTTTAATGTACATATATATAGTTTAATGGTATCAAAAAAGCGATATACCCACAAACATCCTCTTGATAGACAGTCATAAAAGATGATTGAGACGGTTTTTTTTCAGAGAATACCTTTTGGTTGGCATTTCAGGTGTATGCACTGCATAGGTTTGGGGTTGGCTTTTGGGTGGACGGACGATGGGTGTATGTATGTGTCTCAAACCCATCAGATTAAAGCTTCTAGGAACAGCCAATTGGTTTTGAATATGGATTTGTTTTGGCGTAGGGTGCTTCTAACAGTATGGATTACTTACAAGTCACTTCTCTGCCTACTCACAAGTCGTTCCCTGTTGCTTTTGATCAAGGGAATTGAAACTATGACCCTGTTGAACTGTGCAAAGTCTTGGGGTTGCTATGTGTAGGAGATGGAGGGGAGCTCAACTGCACCCTGCGTGATGCATTTGGGATTAGGGTAGTGGTATGATCTTTTTGCAAAAATTGATTTTAAGTGTTTTTGCACAGCGCAAAAAGATCTAGGTATGAGTTTAGCACTATAGAGTTCATTCTTTTCATTCTTTTATTTGCTCAACAAGATTGTGGGCTCCCTGTGCCATCATCATTTGTGAGTGTTTTACGCAGGGTTATGGTGACAAGAATTGAAAATATGAACTTACATATATAGAAAAAAGGTGTTTACAAATGAGGATTTCTTCCATGAGTACTGTAGAAATATTGACAGAAATCCCTGAATCCAGCAAAAACGTTACCTTGGGGTGGAACTGGCCAGCATAGGCTCATTTTGGTGAAGTGGTGCTTCTAGCAGTTTATGAATGGCCATACTGACAAATCAAAGGTTTTTCTGCCTTCTCACTGCGTAACTATTGCAGGATTTTGATCAAGGGAACCTTTGGAGGAAATCAACTGATGTTATTTTTATTTAGCTGGAAGATGAAGAGATAGATGAAACTGACGAGGATGAACTTGAAGCAACTGGTCATTCACAAAGTACTGATCAGAGGCATGAGTATTATCGCCAGCCTGTCTTCCTAACTGCAGATAAATGTCCATATTTACCTCATGTTCTTCACTTTGTGCGTCTTGCTACAGGGACAGTTTTGGTTCTTGTATGTGAGGTAAGAAACTGACACTTTGCTTGAGGTCTTCGGTGAGTAGTTGCTCTTGTTCTCTTAAATTTTGAAGTGTATATGTGAAAGTACTTTTTGTACTGACTCACAACGTTAATGGTCTTTGCTTGTAGATCATGCTATCGTCACAGCTAAGTACAAAAGTTGAGTGTTGATTTGCACCCTCATTGATACCCTTGATCAACCTTTTCAACATTCCATCGATACTCAACTGACTCTCCATCAACACCTTGGTTGACACTTGATTGACACTCCATGAACATCTTGCTCAACAGTCTGTCAAACAGTCTGCTGACATTCCACTAATTTTCATTTGATTCATATGGTTAGGTCGAAACTCAGCTGACTATCGACAGACTGTTGATCAATCAAGTGTCGAAACATGTCTTTAAAAATAGTCTTTGTCTTTAAAAATAGTTGTCCGTTTTCTTCAATATTTGTCAATAAAGGGTCGACCAAGTATCAATCGGGATGTTGATTGAGATGGTGGGTATCAATTCAGGGTATCAAGTATTGGGTGGAGCTGGGAAACAATTCTGGCATGCAGGAGGAGATATCCATGGGAACCCTGCAAGCCACCACCACCAACGCTCAGTCACATTGAACCAGTCAGTAAAATACTTCACAATGGAAGGGTGCAGTGAGAAAAGAAAAAATTCTGTGAAATCTGCAAGCTATGCAAATGACCCTTCTTGAGGGCCAGCAAGCAAGCAATCAACCATAGGAAAAAGGATGGCCATTGTACATTTTAACTTGATGCCTTGCAAACTAACACAGTCCATGAGGTACAAAGAGAGTTACATTTTTACAATATTTTCCCCTTGCACCAAGAAAATTGAGTAGCCTACGGGTAAGTGTGAAGATTTTATAGAGTTTTGGTACGTCTTTATGAAAGTTTTTTAGATTTTTGTGTGCCAAGAACTATGGTTAAGTGTACCAGTCGCCATCTTTTCTCCTATGGTGCATTGCAAATGCAGATCACAATCACTGATTTATTATTGTGAACCCTGATGATTGACGCCTATACAACATTGCTGCAGATAAACAACTCATGGCCTTAATCAATAGCCACTCTTCCAGTAACTTTGTAAATAATTTTACCACCGCCAAAGGCCTTGGTCTCTTGATAAAGGTGTCGAAACCAGTTGTACATTTACGATCCACCGTTCCTACTTTGTGTGGACATATGAAGACAAATTCGATCATCGCAGTTATGTACACAACTTAAGCAGCTGTGAAATTAAAGCCTAAAAAAAATTCAGGCCTGAACGTGATTCCTTCTTTTGTTCAGGCTTACGTTGTGTATATAACTGCGATGATCAGCTTTGTCTTCATATCTTTCTCCGCAGTTCAAATATATATATTCATATATTCACATTTGCACTGTGTGATCATGTTCAAATTTCGCTGCACATTATTGCACCTGACTGTGAAAAGAACATTTTTCCCTTTGGAGAACAAGTCTTTTTATGGCATTTGAGATTTCTGGATTCAACTTATCAAGTGTTTTTTTTTTTCATTTAATTATTTGACAGACCAAGCACTGCAATGTCGCTCAGTTTATCTTCCAAGCATTACAGTCCTTGGCTTGTATCAAGCCCACTGTCGAGCAGGGTCAGCGGACAGTACAGCAGGTTCAGGCTCTCATGGAGAGACTGGAAAATGCTGTCAAAAAAGTTGTAGATTCGATGAGGACCACAGTGGGGGTAGGTGTTTGGAGTCAATAAAAGATGGAGAATAGGCCCGGGAGAATAGGCCCCAGGAGAATAGGCCATGTTCGCATTGGTAATGAACTAGAACGAGCTTGCTATGGAGGTTCATGCGGGGGGAATATCATTTTAATAGTTCGTATAGTGTAATCGTCCAGGTGAGGGTAGTTCTGAAAAGAACTGTTGTTGGTGACTGACGTTTAGACAACCTGAACGGAATTCATATTCAGAGTCAAGTGAATAGTATTTGTCAGTTGATGATATTATAAGTCTGGTCCGTTGAAAGTGATAGGTCAGTTTAGCCATGATGGTATTCGCTGAAAGACTTGTGTAAAGTTTGTAATCAATCATTTGCGTCAATAAGCCTCGTTGCAAGCTAGTTCTAAACCAATGCCGAGAATACGAATGTGGCCTAAGTAATTCACTCGACAAGCGTTGAACTGTCAGTACAGGCTTTCAACCGATTGTGGCATAATTATTGCAGTGAATTGTCTCGCGTTCTGAACATTAATTGATAAGGTATGGTTGCTTTAATAAATGAGACCGAAAAGGTTTTATTTTCGACTTATCATTGTCAAGACCAATCCAGTCCTCGTTGATTTGTGCGATCTTCCCGCGCTTTCTGCTTCTGGCAGTTCGTTGCAAGTAGGTTATACTTAACTTGTTGTGTGGTTCGGTTGAATTTGGTTTGGTGATCAATTTTTTTTTCTTGAGTACATGTAACATAAATACGTGGTCATTATTTGCAGGTTGCCGTAGAGAATCAAGTTCGAACTCTGCGCCATCGCTGGGAGATGGTCAAAAGAGGTGACTTAGTAAGCTTTCTTGCGTCTCCAGTCGGCGCTGAGATGTCTCCTCAGCTGGAATCATCCATATCAGAAATGATACGGAGCTTCAAGTCGCTCTTCAGTGTATTGTTTTGTACGAGCCGGGGGGAGCCGTCCATCAGTCAACAGCTTCTGACAACCATCTCACAAATCAAAGAGATGCTTCAGACTCGGTTGACAGATTACGAAGATTACTTGTTGGTCAAAGGACAGAGAAATGTCACAATGACTGCGTATCCTTTTCACGAGATCTTTGTAATTGGTGTGCTCTTTAATCCGTTAAACTCGTCAAAGTAATCAAGATTATAAAGAAAAATGATGTGTTGATAAATCGCTCTAGGAAACTTATCTAAGGGCCGGGTTAAATTTGGGCCGCAAAAGAATGCTTCACGCTACACCAGTAGTGTTTCCTCTAAGAGGAAAACGGCAAATTAGAAACTTTCTCAAAAGAGAAAATCGAAAGCAAAACAACCGGACGAATAATTGTGGGAAAACAGTATTACATGCGACACGTAGAATACCACCATTTGCTCAACAGCATTTCAGCCTTCTGATTGGTTATGTGTATCAATGCGGCCTACAGTACGTACACTGTAGAGATAATTGCGGCTGGGTATTTTATGTGCCAATGTTGGTTCGTTTTATAAAACAATGCTTCGTGTCTTTTTCATCTAAATGAATCAGCTCTCTCGCTTTTAACAAACATTTTGCACAGTACGAGATCGGGGACGAGTACAGTTTCGAATTTCAACCATTGACGTTGTCAGAGTCCTCGCTCTTCGTGTTGGATTTAGGTAGAGAGGAAAGCTCATGGGATCTAATGGGTATGTATCGTCATAATATGAAGCTAGAAAATTAGAACTAAAAAGGTTGCACTGGTACTTCGTCTCGTTCTCCTTATCGAGATACAAACATTGAGAGTTATTTTCCTTCATGTTTCTCTGCTATCTTGAGGACTTTCCAGGGCTGGTTCATTTCATTTACGTGGACCGCAGCAGTGACCAAGTGACCGCGCCTTCCATAAACACAACGCGCAGTAAGATCCGGGACTCTCGTGATCCGTGCTATGTTATTAAACAGAAAATATGGGATATGTGGGCCTATATTCATTCTTATTTGCTACTCGGTAAGTATTCACCACTATTCACCTTCACTTCGGTGAATAACTGCTTTGTATAGGAGCTGTCTAAGTCTATTCAATCGTCTCATGGCGCTTTTCTTTTCAAGGCCACACTTTTGTAGCTGTCCGTGACGGAGATTTTCTGTTCACGTATTGTCTGTGGTTTGAAGACACATCCGGGAATCCAGTTCAACTGCAAAACCCGTTACCAGTCCTTCTTGGTTCTCCACCGCCTGGAATTTTGTCCAGCTCATTTTACAAGTGAGTCGTGCCAAGAACAAGATCGTGCTGATACTTTGCTAGTATTGTACCAGTATTGCTTTAGTGTTGTACCAAATGTTCAAGCGTATAACAGCAGTGTGTGGAGAAAATTGTTTTGCAACTTTTGACGATATGACGAAATTTATCATCAATATGAGGACAGACGCATAAAAACAATGACGTCAATTTGTATTTTTAAGATAACAAGACCCGATACTGGTCAAATACTGGGAACAAATTAAGTTTTTGAAATCTAACGCGTACAAGTAGCTTATTTGCATAGTGCAGCGAAGTCCGAGTGAAAGATTTTATCCGTCTGTACTCTTATTGATGATAAAGACGAGCCAATCAGCGCACGAGAAAGTGGACAGTTATTTGATGTTTTCATTTCTTTTTAGGGACATAACGAGACGATGCTTCCCGACGGCCCCTGCGAATGCCATTCGTTGTTACGAACTGATGTGTGTTCATGTTGGATTGGTCCCAGTCCAGTTCGCCGTCAAACACATTCGGCGGCTTGCATCTAAACTGTTCGAGACGTCAATGGGAGCACACTATCCAATCAGCTTGATACAGTGACGTCGAACTAGTAAAGTGATCTAACTTTGTCCTATAACTGGGAACCAAGGCCTGCACTCAGGCTGATAAGGGTAAGAGGTTGGAAAAAAGTGAGGATTTCAGAATGAAACTAGAAAAGTACGATTACAAGAAGTGGAAATAAATCGAGTTGTGTCCTACAAAAAAAATTGTTGGGCACTGGGACAAATTAATTAGTTTATTTTTATATAAGAAATTTTGTACATAAAACAAGTGAGGGATGCAGACATGCTAAAAATATATTACCACGAGAAATGGAAAGAAAATGAATTGTCAAGGTGTTGTAATAAAAGAAGAGTCAAACTCTTGGAATAATTGGCTAAGGTAGGAAGGAGATCAAAAAAAAGTTTTAAGCGTATGACTAAAACGCTGTAACATTCGACGAGGGAAGGAAGGTTATAGTACATGCCTGTGGAGACTGATATGATTGGTATCCTGAGCAGCGTTTTATTCTCATGATTTGTAAAGAAAGAAGGAAAAGGCCCGGGGGAAAGGCTGTGTCCTGAACTGAGCTACAGTTGATATTTGTGAAGCCCTGTTCATGCTTATGTCAATCAGATGTCGTCTGTGAATTTAAAATACGGCTTCTTTGCTCTCAAAGAAAATTAAATCGAAAGCAACACTGAATCAGCTGTTGGCTTGCTTGTTCCATTTGCTTGTGACCTGGTGATTGATTGTTGGATTGATTGATTGATTGATTGATTGATTGATTGATTGATTGA
>Ga0126337_10002890_pt1 | contig 11073 bp, 6 predicted proteins | sample DipCmetagenome_FD_92527 | JGI IMG/M metagenome (GOLD analysis project Ga0126337, IMG submission 92527) | Coral microbial communities from La Bocana,Puerto Morelos, Mexico - Diploria C A metagenome | ecosystem: Host-associated > Invertebrates > Cnidaria > Coral | place: La Bocana,Puerto Morelos... | reverse complement strand
GCGCGCTAAGTAGTAAAGTGAACAATAATAGGGCAAATGGCCATCGCTTTGACTTTGCGTGGATTTAACGATCTTGGACGTTCGGTGACCCCTATTTTTCTTTCGATGGGTCGTTTTCTCTGCTGGTTTTCTACGTTTTGCGAAAAAATGAAAAAAATCTATCGAGTAGAATTTTCAATGTTCTGCACAACGCTCCATCGAATTCCGTTCATTTGACATCTTCGTTTAGCTGTGCGTCAGTTTCAAATGCCTCTTTAAGGGTTAAGGTTTCTGAAAATGATGGCAACATTTGAAATTATTAACGAAACAGATTCACTTAAACAATATATTATTAGGACAGTTTTGCCTCTGTTGACTTATCTTTGATATTTTAACCTAAAGATTCTGGAGACCGTGCTGAATTACGCGCACCAATTTATCAAAATCAGACTAGTTTTCCACACGCCGTATCTCTGAAACGAAGCCGGTGACCCCTAATTTTTTTTTATTTCTGAAACAAGTAAGTCATTATCTCTCCACAGTAGAAGTTTAAAAAAAATCTATCGAGTAGAAAATTTTCGCGCGAACGTCCTTTTAAAATACTTAGACTAGAAATAAAACAATTAGATTATTCGTTCTTGATTTCTATGAAGTGACAGTTGATTCGCCCTTCGGCCTCATCAACCTCATAGAAATCTCGAGCTCATAATCTCATTGTTAAGGTCATTCCCCAGTATTGCACTGAGTATCCCCACTGTGCATAATAAATTAATATTTCACATGTGATTGGCGCGCGCGCATTAGAAAATGGCGGCTTTTTCTTTACGGCTGGACCTCGCCATAGAGGTAAATCGTCATTTCTTCGAAAATGAGTACGGTGACCTATATTTTTTTTTCTGTTGTTTTGAATTGAGTAATAAATTTATCTATGTAAAATAAATATGGCCCAATTCTCAGTGTAGAACAAGAAACAATCTTGGGAAATGTAAGGATTTATTGGGTACAAATAAGGCGCTGTTATTCCTTAACGAACATGGGGACCCTTCATTTTTATTTCAAAATTTAAGTTCCTATAATATAAACAATCAATAGGCAAAGAATGACAAAAATCTCAGTGCAGGTTCCATTTCAGTGTGGAATGACCTTAATCTGGGAGCTGGGGGCCAACGTTTCCTGTCTTGCAGCTAGGACTGGGAACGACTCGTCAATGACGACATAGAGACACACCTCAGCGAGCGGGAAGTTTGAACCCACGTCGCCATTTTGGAAACTTCGATTCATCAAGTGATTCGAAACATTCTTGAATGTGTGCGAGGTGTTACTAATTGTGCATTAACACTTGAGCAGATCTTCGAAGTTCAGGTATAGGAGGTGAGAACTTCCTATTTTTTTAGTGTGTGATCTATATTTTCGATTCATTCTCGTGCCATTAGGCCTCGTCAAGAAGATCGACATCGAAAAACGCTTTGCTGTTGCATTTCCTCAAATAGATCACTATCGTTATTCAGTAATATTTAAATAAGTCAGATAAGTGGCCCTGTACCTTTTTAGATAAGCTGTATGTTGTTGAATTGGATTGATAAAGATGACGTTTTTAAAAAAAGGCAAAACACCGAATTTTATTGATCTCAACATGATATTTCTCGGGTTTTGGCGGAGCGAAAGCCTAAAGCTCAAATATATACTTTTGACCCACTTTTGTAAATTAATGCGTAAGCTTATACTGCAAATCAAAGAGAACGGCGGAATATCTTATTTAAGCCTGGAATCAATTGTAATCAAAGGGAATAGCGTGACTGAATTCGATTGTGAAGTCCGCGCTTGATTGTATTCGGTAAATGCAACAGAGGAGTGCAAGCAAAGTATGCTTGGATTTTCAATTAATCCATGCTTTCAACTCACTGTTTTGCTCATCTTGCAGCCTTAAGTCTTGAAATTAGTTTTGATTTTTGATTGGAAATTATCACTAACAGACTACTGAGACTAATTCCACTTGCCCAACTCCATTTCCACTTGCCCAAGAGCCAAGTATACTTGCCCAGGGCAGTTGAACATGAGGCTTTTTGTGCCCTGTTTCATCAACATCATATTTTATTTAAGTTAACATCATATCATTAATCAACCTTTGTGATAATTGATACTAGACTACAGACTGTCAACCCAGACTAGGGCTGTGCTCTAGAAGTGCCTGAGTGCTGGTGTTCCATATAGGCTTAAGTGCTGGGCACCCAGGATTTCATGGTTAGATAGGACTCTTTGGCTCCTCTTAATTTGTTTTCTTAGGTGCAGGTACACACTCTTGTAGGCATGTATGTGGTCTCTATGCTCCTGGCATATGCATAGACTGTCATCCCACTTTAGGACTGAGAGATCCCTTAAAATGTTTCCTCCTTCTAGCTCTATTGACTGAGAAAAGAATTTTAATTTATGGACATTACTTGAATGAAATACCTATATGAGGAACTTTTACTTGTGTGTAAGTTAGCATCCACCAGAAATTAAATCACCATGGACTAAACACAACATTTGACAGAGATTTTCAAAACTAGTTGTGGAGTATTAAAATTTAAATTGAACTTGACTTTCTTTACTTTATTTAAAGGAACTAAACATGTTGAAAAGACAGTCTAATGAGAAGATTTCCCATGGAAATACCAAACAACTAAAATGTTCCCGTTTGCAAGAGCAAGTACATGTAAGTAAACTACTTTGGAAAAAAGGGTATGTTTGTTCGGGATTGACAGGTTATAAACCACACAGCTAATCCACACTCAAAAAAAGAAAAATCAGAAAATGAATTAAATTGCTATGACGTCCCTGTAAACACTGATCATTCTACACATTAAAGTGCCACTATGATTAATTTATCGATATATTCATATCTTTTACATTTTCGTACACAATAAGTCTTTCCTAAAGATCTTTGCAAATTTCAATCTATTATGAACATTAGAATACAAGTTTTTTGGACCTGTATTTCAGAGAATTTACAGCTGTCATCAATTTTCTTTGTTCCAAGTCCTGGTTGAGAATTGGAGTAAATGACATCATTTTCTCAAAAATACCACACGAGAATGATATCGATCATTTACTCAAATTCTCAACAAGACTAATGGATCAAGGAAAATTTATTGGCGCTGTAAATTCTCAGACATAAAGGTCCAAAAAACATGAGTTCTAATGATTGTTTAGTGAATAGACATCAAGTGTTTTCACAACAATGCACAGTGTTACTGTCTTGTACTACAGAGTAGAAAGCCAAGTCTAATTAATTTTTTTCAATATATCCAATCAGTATGATATTTATGATCACTTTTCTGTATATTTAGGCAAATAACACAGTTGGTCAAGCTGAGTCCTCTCTTGAAAGGTTTGTATTAAACCTGATAATATTTTTTTGCATTTGCATTTGTAGTTTATAGTCAAATTCCCATGGTAGCACTCCGAGGTAAAAATGTGAAAGGAAGAACTTACATTGTATTTTCCTCTTGCTCAAGATTCTTCCAGCATTTGCTTTGGGCTGAGAAATATACTCTTACTGCTTATTTGAATATCATTTTCCAATAATCAAATATGATCAAGTACACGTACATGCTGTGATTAGCTTCCTATATAGTGAGATCAATATCAAGTATTCAAACCATAAATGAATGCCATAATTAAACAAACTATACATTACAATCATCTTCATGAATCAAATTTGTCTACTCTTGCTTATGTACTTTCCTCTTAAATTAGCTGCTGAAGTGCATTTCACTCTAACAGTTTGAATTGGGCCTCATGGAACAAAATTTAATGGAAAGGCAGAATTGTGGCCTTTTTCAGAGTGTTCAAACCAATAATGTCAATGAAGGATGCAAACAGTTTTCCCACAACAAAACTCCTTTCACAGAAAACTGAATCATTTAGCTGCCTTAAAATACTGAATTCCTTGTATAAACTGGCTTTTAAACTACTAAATTATAGGGATTTCATTAAGGGCAGGGCACTGGGCAAATTGACTGGCTGTGAGGATGATTTTGCCCTTCTGGTTTGACCATCTAGGGGAAAGTTTATTTTACACAAGAATTTCAGTTCAAATAGTTTTGCCTGCCTGTGAAAACCAGTTGCCCACGTCCTAAAAAAAGGTTAATAAAATCTCTGAAATTGTACACCTTAATCTCGCTCACAAAATGCAACAAATTTCTGTTATGTATCCTTGACCGCCAACGCTTGAGATATATCTAGCACAACCAAGTGATGAATTATTTATAAAAGTTGTTGCACTCTAAATTAAACTAGAAATGATGGATCAACCAATCACAAATGCAACAACTGAAACATGACACCTGTTCTTTCCAGAAGTATTGCATTTTTTTTTTTGAAAAATGCATATTTTATCATTTAAACATGTAACACAATCAATGAAACCGAAAGTAAAACTATGAAACAATGAAACTAAAGGGAAACAAAAACCAACTACACATAGTATGGATCAAGTTTGTGATCTTTTCAAATAAAAAAGTGTGGTTTTACATACACTGATTGCCAGTAATTGATTAACTGGCCATTTTTGAGGTTATACTTTGGCAGTTGAGACGCGTTTAAGTGGCCATTGTCACTGTGGAGATGTGGTCATGGTTGAGTGGTACTAAAATAAGAATAGATGTATGGTCTTTCCACTGGAACCCAAAAAGTTCCTGTTGTGGAGAGTTAGCCTTTAGTGCAGGTTCGACTGTACTCATAGAAATTGTAATTTGACTACCAAACTAGTGGCATTCTGCAAGTCAACTACTGGTAATGCTGTTTCAGCGAGCGGGATTTTATCACTGTCAAAACCAAGCTGAGAACTACATAACCCCAAAATCACTTGATTATTTTAGGAGTCTTTTATGAAAGGGTTTATACATTCCAAGATTGAGCAATGTGATTACGGTATCACAGTTTTCCCAGTATTAATAATAACATTAATTTTTTAACTTTCCACTGGGGAATTTGACCATATATATAACAATTATTGTATTTGTCGTATCAAAATTTACACATCAAGTCTCATTAGTACTGGTATGTGTTTACCATTTGACTCTTTGCTGTCTGGAAAGCATTTAAGGGAAGGTCTTCATTTTGTAGTTTATGGTGGACTTATTTTCAAAACAAAGACTCAATCGATTTTTCTTGTCTCTTGGCATCTGACAAAGGGCTCACAACTAGCTTTCTAGACAGCCATTGGTATTGGGTCTTTGGTCTTTGGTCTTCATGCAGTCTTCAGTCTTTGGTTTGAAGACACCCTTCATTTAGTTATACGGTCTAAGTTTGTTCTTTTGTTTAGATGGATAAGTGTCAGTGCTTTGCATTCATCAGTTGATAGCTCTTTTCACTGTTAGTATTTTCTCATTTGCATTATAATGTAATCCAATATATGTGAAAGGAAATTTTGAACTACAACTACAAAATAGAGACATCCAGGAACACAAAACTTGTCGACATGTGAAATAAAGCAGACCAGATCATGGACGAAGACTTTTCTGGGGAGGTATTGTCTAAACAGAACACCAAGTCCCAGCGCATCATGTGTACTATTGACACCCGCGATTGAGTGTCGATCGATACTAGCAATCGACACCTCGCTGGACCCTCGGTGGACCCTCGGTGGACCCTCGATTGACATATGGTCGACATCTCGGTCGACAGACTTTCAATTTTCATTCTATTTGACACTCTATGGAGTGGCGATCGATACTAGCGATGACCACACATTGGATGTCCGTCGACGTGTCGATCGCTACCTTACGGTCGGCTGTCGGTAGAATGTCGGTTGTCTGTCAATGATGTATCGGTAGTATGTCGGTGATGTATTCTTCGCAGTATCCCTCCTCCCCAGGGGGGTACTCCCTTATATGGGCTATATAGGTATGTGCAGCCCCAAAGGGTATGGTTTTTCAGCCCTTTTGGTCATAAATTGGGTATCAATTTTAGCCATTTTGCCGCCATTTTGGTCATAAATAGGGTATTGATTTTTGCACTCTAGTCTTCAATTGTTTTTTCTTTTTTTGAAGAAGCTACTTCTTCATCGCGCCCTCTTTCTCCCATCTGCGCTTTGCCTTCCTCTAGCCCGTTAAACGCGTAGATACAGTAGAGAATAGTAAAGTAGAGCGTAGAGCGGCCAGGTATCGGCCGAGTGTCGACAGCCTATCGACCGACTAGCAGCAGACTATCGCCCGACACATGATTCGGTTGACACTCGACCGACTATCGCCTGTTGTTGGTCAAGTGTCGATCATATATCGAGCAGCGACCGAAATGTCGGTTGCGGGTCGATCAAGGTGTCAATTGCTACCATCGATTGACACTCAATCGTGGGTGTCATTAGTACACATGGGTCCCAGCTACATGTAGATTCGCTTTCATACAACTCATCCCAGGCGACAACCGAGTGGACCGCGATATTTGCATAGGGTGTATACTAGGCTTTCTAGTTTTAACTACTGATAAGTCAGTCAATTTCTTATTACTGTTCATTTCCTGACTTTGCACATGACATTAATGCTGAAATGGGTGTTTTCAGAAGAGTGACAGTGCTGATATTTCTTATGTCAATAGGGCTTTTGCTGAAAATGTACTTCATTGCCCAGTAAAGATTGGTAAAGAGCAAAAAAAAAAGCAAAAAAAAAGTGGTGAAAAAACCATCCAAGACAGAATTCTCAAGTTCTGTTGTGCCCTGTACAATGCTGGTGGAGGAGTGCTAGAAATGCCTATTGTCAACTTGGAAGAGTTAGATGCTCCCCAGAGTGACTTGGATCCTTTTTGGCAAACAGTAGAGGCAAGACTGAAGACATTGATTGAGCCATGGTCTTATGATGATGTCTATGATCGTGAATTTGACAGCAATTCTGGTAACATTCGCCTGTTTATAAAAAAAATGCAGAAGCATTTTGCCACATTGAAATTCAATTTGTTTTTGCCTTGTGATTCCAGCGTCTCTGATGCCACTTACAAACAGGCAATACAAGTGATGACTAAAGGGGGTTCAAAAAAAAGAGTCCCACTGTCCAAATATGTCGATCAATTAGACAAAAAGTTTGTCTATGATGCAAAGGCCAGCTTCCATGAATCAAAACAGATTCAATTTAAGCACTTTGAATCAGTAAACATTTTGACTAGCCAACAACACGTGCAGTGTGATATTATAAGAAAAACAGTGTCAGCATTTGCTAATGGAAATGGTGGTGCTATTTTTCTGGGTATCACGGATGATGGTGTGGTGAAAGGCCAGAGCTTGGAAAGAGATTCCATTGTTGACATTGAGGATAGGGTGCATGCCTTAATTAGAAAAATGCACTGGAGGAGTGTTAAACCAGCACGAGGAGAACACTGGGATGTTAAGTTCTTTCCCGTAGAGGGTAAAGAAAACTATTTTATCATAGTAATTTGTGTGGCCAGTGTGCCTGCTGGTGTTTTTGCCAAATGCCCTGAGAGCTTTCAGTTCCGTCATTGTGAAGATAGCAGCAAGGAACAAATTCATTGCCTTAACTTTGATGAATGGGAGCCTCGAATGGTTCGTGAAAATGATTTTCAGGCTGATAGCAAAGGTTTGTACCTTGTATGTATGTGTTTCTAGTGACTTATTGCCATTATGTGGAAGTCCATTATATGAAGTCCAGTAACCATAGTACAATCAGAAGCATGGACTAAAAATTTTGAACTATTTCTTGATAACTTTCAGTTTTTGCTTGTGTCAAATTACTCTTTTTAAATATTGTTTCAATTATATTGGAGTACATGTAGCTTCTGTTTATTCCATCTCTTACGCGTGGGGGACCCCCTTATGAGCTCTATATAAGTCAAATTGAATATAGATTTTGGCTATTTTGGTGTGAAATAGGATAAGGGTTGTGCACTCTGGTCTTCAGTTGGATATGTTTTTGAACATTCCCTTTACCATTGGTCTGAACTAGCTAGGAATTACACTAAATCATTATAAGGCAGTCTGAAATGGGGTATTGATTTAACAATTTTGGGCTGGGTCTGACATAGAATATGGAAAATAGCAAATTTTGGTTTGAAATAGGGTGAGGGTCTTGAGAAGCAGGGCACGCACACCCACCCAATTTTTGTGGTGCAAAAGGACAAACCTATGTTTTATTTGAAAGTTTTCTTTAATTTGAAAAGTGTTTATTTTCAAACAAACCAAAAAAGGTTTTCCTGCATTCACTGTTATTTATATATATTTGTCCCAGAAAAGGGTCTTACTGAGCCACTGTGGCCAGTAATAATGATGATGGTTTTTAAGATGGAATGAAGCTCATCAAAGATGACACAGCCAAAGAGATGACACTGACCACATTTCACGTTCACCACTGTTTGTTTTCTTGTTACAGGGGTAAAGAAAGTTATTTCAAGATTCAGTCGAATTGGCTTAGGTGTTGCTGAGCAGCTCTTGACAATAGAAAGTGGCGTAGAAGATGTTCGGCGCGCTTTCTTTGAAGGTAACTTAAAAAATGGTAAAAGCAATCATTATGGTTTTGGCCTAACAGCTGTAAGAAACAGCCACGTCTCATTATTTTACTTTTCGTTTTACCATAAATTTACCGTAAATTTTATTTTCTATAATAAACTCTCCATCCCCAGTGCATTAGTACCATTCTTTTGTTTTGTTTTTCCGTTCTCTTTGAATTTCAGTGAAAGACGACTGCCCTGTGTCCCCAAAAGCTGCGTTATCGAAGCTTCCGCCAGCAGCAAATGCCATGATACAACAAATACAAGGGATTGTGAAGGAGGATGGTAGTGGTGGACTTCTCTTGTTCTCCCGTTCTTGGCTAAGGAATGTTGGTCCTGGAGTTCGTCCAGATGGCCCTGGAAAACGTCCACGTGGTCTAATATGTGACCTGCTACTTGTCAGCCAAGGCATGGGGGGGCTTCATCTTGTTAGCCTTTGTGAACCGGAATCAGAAGAGGACGTCACTCCTTATAGTCTTACAACTGCTAGAGATCTGAAGAGATCCCTTGTGTTTGAGGGGGGCTGCGATGAAAAGTTTTATATTTCGAACCACGTAATTACTTGCAGTGGTGAGACAACAAATATTGATTGCCTTGGGGCTAACAGCCAGTACCCATCAGTGTACGACATCAGATATACCCCGGAGAAGCTTAACAACATTCTCGAGGCCCTAGTTATCGTCCTTGCTAAGGTCCCATCAAGCCTATCTAGCTCCATGGGAGTAACCTTTATGAATCTCCTTACCCCGCTGCAGTTCCAGCTGGTACATGAGAAGATTGATGAGTGCGACTGCAGAGAGCTTTGGATCAAGGGTCCAGCAGGATCTGGAAAGACGTTCGTAGCTGTTGAGTTCATGAGAGAGCTTCTCCGTCGTGATGAGGACCTTGAAAAGTACAACGTCCTCTACGTGTGCGAAAATAAAGGACTCCGAGAGCAAGTAAGGTAATGTTCTAGTTCTTTGTTTCTTTAAATGCTAGAGGAAATTCAGTTTTTCAGAAAAAAACTGCTCCTACTAGTGTAGAAAATATTACTTTTATAAGGAAAATGAATCGGCCTATGATGGTGATTCAGGCGACACTTTTTCCCAGGTAATAACAATTATGGAGATGTTTACGGTTTTTCTACAAACTATCGTTCATATTTGCTGAAACTGATCTATATTTGTGGTCACTTTCTGACTGTAAACAGCGTCGCTATGGCCGTTTGTACGAAAAAAAAAAATGATACCACTGTCTACTTTTCTTGATGATCACACTCATTTAGAGGCAAATTCAGCAGGATCGTTTCAAAAGGCTTTTTACAAGTGTTCATGGCTTTAAATCTTATGTTTTCAAAATAATAGCATTTTTCCCGAACGTCGTCATTTTTTAGCCTATCGGGCCACCTTAAATAAGACTCAAATTCCCAGATTTTATCTTAAACAAGGATCATCCACTCCCAACGATCTAATGAGGAGACTTAAGACAATATTGGAATTGCTCTAAGGGCCATGGTCGGTTTTGACCACAAACGAGGTACGATTGAAACTTTTCGCATCCATGAACCACTGCTAATAGTTCACGTTCGATATTGGCGTATCAGATCTCCGTAGGGGTATAGAGTGCTTTCGATGCAAATGCAATCGACCTGATATTCTGCAGCAAAGCTGCCTCTAGGTCCTTGATTGATGCATCAACGTGAAGAACAACTGGTTCATTTCTGTCATAGTACGCCAGGGTAGCTGCTGCAAAAACCGTTGACATCACTTTTGCAAAAGCCCGTTTAAGAGCTTTGTGTGTGATGAATTCCTATGGGTGCAGTGTGGTCAGCTAACTTGGGAATGAATGAGCTCATATAGGGTGCCACCCCCAAGAAAATGTGAAGTTCTTTCTTGTCTTTGGATGGTTGGTAACCGGACATAACGCCCCCAAGGTAAAACGCGGCCCCTGAGACATAACGCCCCGTATTGCGATTTATATATTCAGAGAAAGATGAGAGAAGAGAAAGATTCGAGGATGTAATAAACTTAATAAATGATATAAACTACTGCCGTTTATTGGCCTGTTTGCGTTGTGATTCATCCGTTAACGCCAATTGTGATTCATCTGTTTTTGTTGCTCGATCGGTTTCGCTCCATCCATGTGCGCAACGAATAGCAAGACGAATAACTATGTAAAGATACTTACCTGTTTACGGTGCAATTCGATCGATGTTGAGAATCTATTTTTGCTCCATAAAAACCGCTGAAAAATAACCAAACTGCGACCGCTGTCAATGATATTAATTGTTTTGCTTTTTCTGTAAGATTATTGTCTACCTTAAGAACCATCACAGCGTGTGTAATGACGCGTCCATTTCACAACATGAAAAAAAAAATATTACATTTAGAAGATTTTTCAAACAAAGCTAACCAACCTTAAGTTAAAAAGAAAAACAAGTCTTGTTATATGATAAAAGCCAATCAAGCGCGCGGGAAACACAGTATAGAAGCTTGAAATGAAAAAAAAAAAAAAAACATTTATTTTTTTCTTGGCTTGTGAGCGGGCGGAATTCTCTAAATCCTGCAATCTGATTGGTTCCGAGAGCGGGCGGAAATTTTCGATCTTGCCCGCTCACGGAGCGATTCCGCCCGGCTAGCT
>Ga0126337_10002887_pt1 | contig 11076 bp, 5 predicted proteins | sample DipCmetagenome_FD_92527 | JGI IMG/M metagenome (GOLD analysis project Ga0126337, IMG submission 92527) | Coral microbial communities from La Bocana,Puerto Morelos, Mexico - Diploria C A metagenome | ecosystem: Host-associated > Invertebrates > Cnidaria > Coral | place: La Bocana,Puerto Morelos... | reverse complement strand
GAGGAATTTTAAGTGGAATTGAGCCGTTAGATCGTGTTATGGCAAAGTTCTACAGGTCATAGGTCTACATGATTTCCGCTGTTATCTGCATGTCGCTGCGTGGAGTTTGACACCTCTGTAGTCAGAGAGCTAAGTTCAGCTTCTTGTGCAACTTCCGGTGATGAATCTTCTACATACCTTCAGAACAACTAACCCGTGATACTGCTTGTATTGTTGCCTGTATTGTCTGTTTGAGAAGGAAAAACAAAATAAATGCATACTCTGGTCTTCAATCGGTGCTTTAAGTTAACAAGAAAAGTTTACAGTGAAATAAGATGTCAAACCATCTCACCTTTCTCTTGTTGCGCTCTGACTGTGGTGGTTCGACCACTTTTCCCACGGCATGAATTGTCAGAAAGGAGTGACCCCAAAGTCGTCTCTATTTAGACAGGGGATATAAGATGTGCTTTGCCCAGGCAAACTTGTGAACAAACGTTAAAAATCTTCTGGCTCGAAGTGCACTGAACAGATGGCCGAGTTCTTCGAAGGCTCCCACTTCGCTCTCTTTTGCTTTACAAAGTCTTTTTTTGTCTTTTTTTTGCTTGTGGCCGATCGTCACTAAAGTATAGAATAGAGTGAAGCGCTATTCCATTTTCCAAGTCTGGGGTGTTGCTGCAACCGCCTGCAACACACCTCGTAGGAATTTTAGCTGCAAATTCTTCACAAGCAACACAGCCACTACAGTGAAATGACTAGCAGCGAAACACGTTTCGTTTCTGGGTAGACATCACATCTGCCGCTGGACCCATTCCTCTCAGAACTCGGTCGTGAAACAAAATGGCGCCGATTTATGGCGATTTTCGCGTTTTTGGCGAGCCATAGAAAATTGAGGATTCAACCAAATTCAGAAATTTTTTCATTGATTTAGTTTAAACCGTAAGTGGATTCGTTTTAGCGAAAAAAAAATTTTGGGGGTTAGGTGCACTTTAACCTACAGTACGAACTATTTTCAACAACCGACTCTGGAAAGCTGGTATACTTACTTAGAACAAACGCCTCTTAACAGATGTCAACCACTACCGGCGTCTCACAAACAACTTATCCATGATGTAAACAAAACTGACAAACGGACTTCTTACAGACCGACTTAACTTGACTAACAATGCACATACGTTCAACCGACTACAATAGACGGATCGAAACCGACCAATGAATGATGACACGAGCCTTTCAGCCAATACCATCATGGCTAAACTGACCAATCAGTTTCAACGAACCAGACATATAACATCATCGCCCGACAAACAATATTCACTTGACTCTGAAGATGCCTTCCGCTCAGGTTGTCAAAACGTCAGTCACCAACAACAGTTCTTTTCAGAACTACCTTCACCCGGACGATCACACTATATGAACTACTGATACTCCTGGGTTCAAACCATTTACAAACTCCATGAATGTTGTCCTACTAGTACACTGTACTTCATGAATTAAATCCTACCAATATGGACAAGTTTTGTTAGCAAATGCAACAAGATAGGGAAAGGCATACTATTTGCAACAGTCCCTTTCTTGTTTTCTGAATAAGAAATGGACAAATGCGACTCCTCTTGAGTGAGAGTAAAAGGATTGGGAAATTGATTGGGAATTGAGAAGCGCAGTAGTGTGTAAAAGCAGGCAACGAAGAGAGATAACATGATGAAGCTGCCAAAAGCCAAAGGAATCTTACATGAACTGTGTTGGAATAAGGTGCACAGCTCTTATTTATAGCATTCCATTTCACAACATTCCCATTCATACTCAGTTGAAATAAAAACTCAGTCATGCAACATTTTGTGTATGTGTTGTAGTTAAAAATTAAATTCAGGTAAAAGTTAAATTCCTTTGTCTCTTAACCCTTATGAGGGTTAGAAGACAAAGGAAATCGAGAATCAAACTAAGTTAAAATTATTTTTACCTGAATTTAATTTTTAACTGCAACATATGCCAAAGGATACACTTGATGACTGACTTAACAGATTCCACCAACTCGTTTTGTGTCAACAGTTCCTTCCCTCTTTTTTTGAGTAAACAACACTTAGTCTTGCATAGAGAATTCTCAATTCATGCAATAAGTCAAGAAAACCCTTTAGGATTTTGTCACTCTTCAAAGTATGTTTTGTTATTCCAATCAGTTAGAAAAAAATACAGCACTTAATCAATATTTCCATCATCATTTTACAGAAAACTGACTTTCTAGTTTGCGAGGTTAAAACCAGTCCTCTGTGATCTATTACTGAACAGATGCACAGCAACATGGAATCTATTTGTTTTATAAATAAAGAAACAAACTACTGCAGCTTTTTTATTTCAAAATCTTTCTCAGTTGCTTGAAAGTCAGCCTTTGCCCACTTTGGCGAACACGAAAATAGCCATTTGACATAATCTGTTGTCTATACAAGATGAAGCAATTTCATTGGTTGCTATACGTAGCAAGGACTTGTGATTGTCCACAAAAATCACGCCACTCTCAAACTTTTCTTAAATGGCTTCTTGTGAACTAACAGTGAAAGCAGAATTGAACTGCAAAATCTACAAATCTTAAAGAAAATGCTGGAAAAATGAGGTCAGCTTTTGTTATCAGAGCAGCCTTGTGAGCTGAAAAGCTTCCAGGATGTTGCCTTGAAATATTGCTGGAGTTGAAAGAATACGCTTGGAAAACTTGCTGTTGTGGTCAACACTTGACGTCATTTGATTCAAGTTTTGAATGAAAGAAGCGTTACTGAGAGTGGAAATTTTTGTCCTCTGTGGTTGGTGATTCACAAATCAGTTTCTTGACACTTTTCTCGCTGTTGTGCGCTGAAACAGACTGGACCATTTGCTTCAGAGATTAAAGTTAATATGTGTTTATTTAAACTGAATTTAAGAAGTGATGATTTGATATTCCATTCCTGACATCAGTCTATGTCAATAATTATTTTTAGATTGAGGAAAGTTGAATTTTTTAAATATACAAGAGGCCTAGCAGCCTTGACACATTATCATTGGTCTCTGTGGGACAAGTGAGGCCCGTAAACAAAATTAAGTGAAAATGGGGAATGATTTTTTCTTGTGAAAGGAAAGATGAAACCTCAGTTGTTATGATTGTTTTTCGATTGGGTTGAGTTGAATTGTGAATAGTTAAGCTAAAAACTTTCATTATGGACAGCTCTTTAAAAATCGAGGAACATATCTTTTGAAGGCTTTTATTGATATAGATGTAAAGATAATTTGTCTGGGAATTTTCTCTTTGCGCAGATTTTTTAGGAAAATTTCCAAGCCCTCCCACAAACAAAGATTTGGTTTTTGTGACTGTTCCCTTTTCCTTACTACAATGACATTTATGACTGCAACACTTTGCCTGTGCTCAGAAGCAAAAAACAAACTTGGTCACACAATCTTAAAATATCAGGAAAAAAGACAAGTAAATACAAGAATGAAGGGAAGTTCTCACATATAAACAAAAATTCCTGATGACCTGTGAAATCTTGGCTTGATAAGAACCACATAATGAGAAAAATTGAAAGATTTCCCTTGACAGGTCAACATGCCAACATATTCAGAGAGTTGTATTAACCAAACAATTACCATAAAGCCAGCAAATTCTTGGGATGAATATCTTGAAAATCTTGTTTCTATACAGCACTTATACTGGAGAAGAAACATCTCTTCATTCAGAAGTAGATAAAACAACCTCAAGCAAACAAACACGCTCTTTCCATGTGAGAAAAGATATCAAAACAATACAATGTAGTAATTTTCAGAACACTATTTTTATATGTGTCTCTAAATCAATCTCTTTATTCAATATATTGTTTTCTATTATTCTGTTTTATATTGCAGACATTACCCCATATTTTCTGCGAGCCATACAGTTTTGCTTGCTATGCAGGGCTTTGCTCATTGTTATAAATTATCTGATCTCAAAGTGAAAACAACATACATATGGACATTCTGGTCAGATCAGTAAGCTGCAGGGCAAACAATAAGTACTTCCTCAAGTGTTCAAAATGCTTGTTCAGGTTTAAGTCTTTTGAATTGAAGCAATGCGAAAATAACCGACATCCAATTTAATAACTAAGCAAGAGGCTATTTTAATTTTTAAATGAAGCACACAAACCTTGTAATGATGGCATCAATCGTGCATCTGTCCTCTAATAAATCATAGGCGAGAACCAATCAAAATGTGAGAATAACTTGGGCTATTGTATAATTATTATTGGAGTGTTATTACAATCTCTCCACTTTACATTGATCTGTTAGTCAAGAAAGCTCAGAAGAACTGGAGAACAAAGCTTCAAACGTCCAGAGGGGATGCATCGTGAACTGTATGCATTGCTATACAGTGACAACAGGTGAGTGTAGTGGAAAAACTCAAACCAGTGATTTGTAATTTTATGGATCATGGAAAAAAGCGATTTAATATTACTATAGCTCTACAATATGTAGTTCCTTGTAGGCCCATTGAAAGAAAAATAGGGGTCACTGAACGTCCAAGATCGTTAAATCTACACAAAGTCATAGCAATGGCAATTTGCCGTATTATTGTTCACTTCACTACTTAGCGTGCACACTTGATGCATGACATGGCGTGTGAATTTTGTGTGCAGTAAGGAAGTGCAGAAACAATTAGTGCGAGCGTCCTTAAGTGAGGCGTGCCAGCGTCGGTATGCAGGAGGAAGGGTGCGGGAAGGTGTTCCCCCTCCTGCTGGGTGGGTCTGGGGGACCTCCCCCAGGTAATTTTGAAATTTTGCATGCCCTGAGGTGCATTCTGGTACATTTTCAGGACCGAAATGTTGCTTTTTTTTCAAGGTTGTTGTAAACTTTATTATAACAAAGAAGTCTCCTCAATTCCAAGAGTTTTTAAAAAAGTTCATTCATAAAATGTTACAATGTCTTTCCTTTCATTGTTACATGCCGCATCTGAATAAAAGTGATTCTCTTCTTCATCAGTCCTTCAAAGTTCAGTCCTTTATCCTTTATTAAGTTGCAATTTGAAAATTGAATCAACTATAATAATTATAATTGGTAATGAAAACAAGTAGTCAGAATTATTTTGCTTGTACAAAGTTAGGTATTAACAGTTTTGAAACAGAAGCCGTATCAAAATATGTGGCGCGAAGTAGTCTAGCCATGTCTCGCTATGCCGGCTTCTTAAGAAAGTATTTTCCGTAAATACCTGTAAACGGATGTTACTAAAACGGGGAATAGGGAATGGGGAATGGGAAATTGAACGTTCGGGTCATGACGATAATGAATGGTGATGGCATTTGTAATAAATACTGATATGGTTTTTTATGTTCTGAATCATATTTTTGTCTTTTTCGAAACAAAGGGTAGTTTCGTAACCTGTAGTGAAGTGGAGTTAAAAATAGTTTAATCAAGGTTTCACTGCTCCAGGAACATGATAACATCACTAATAAATGCTGATATGTATTTATCTTTTTTCTGAAAAAAAGCCTGTAGAGTCCTTAATTACCGAGACAAATTTAATAGCTCAGTCCCAAAACAAGTTTATTAGTGTTCCCTTTATTTTGTCGCAAAACGTTTCTAAAAAATTTGATAATAGCCGCTGAACAAATTTAATTCGGCATTAACATTCTCGTTCCCCATTTCCCATTTCCCATTTCACATTTTATAGAGCGAACATTATGGACAAAAAATATTGTATTTTGAAAATTCACCCATACCTGCAATCTTTCTTTGCTGTTTGAACCCAAACTGAGTTAAAAGAGGCTGTGATTTCTGCCTTTTCATCTGTGACTGGGACGTTCGCTTTAGAGAAAGTGGCAAGTACAATGTACAAAGCTTCTTATGGATTTACAAAGCATTTCAAACAGAATGGAGAGAAAATATTTCACTACTTTGCTTTCACAAGAAACCCGTCAAGTTGCAGGATCAAATGTCAATCTTTCGCGGAATTGCAGGAAAACAAGACAGTTTTGACCAGTTTAGTTGCTGTGATCATTTAAATTAGCTGAAAGTCTTCTTGTTGCCTTTATCAATAAAAGAGGCTCCAGTCATCCAGCTTCTCGTAAGGTTTCATGGCTTCCATATTGTCCAGGATGATTAACCTCCCACTCCACTTCTATTCTGTTCCCCATTACCTGCTTCTACCGACTAGAGATCAGTGGGGATTAGACTTTAGGAGGGTAGTTCAGTACTTGCTGGGTCAATTTCTTTGTGTCTTTTTCAATCATTTAGGGACTCCCCACCACTTGCCTCGTCAGACACTTGTCATGGATATAAACAAATGAAGGCAAAGTTGGGGCGGCGACATGTAAGGCCATGGAAGTGGGTGCCTTTTATAAATCCTGCTCGCACAGATGGTGCTAAGCTGTGCCACTGGAGAAGAGCTGCTGATGAGGGAAAAGAGTATCCTTTTGCCAGGTTCAACAAGGTACGTGTACATTTAGTCTTAATTGTCTCACACTTTTTGAACTTTTCTATGACAATGTGAAGGGGACAGTTCGGAAGAATATAGTATGGCAGTCTATTTTATACCTCAGTTTCACTAACACTGTCTCCTGAAAGTCGGACAACCGGTGTGCACAGAACTTGTTTGTACCTTTGAGGTCTCTACTGCAAATTACAGCACATGTAAATTTTCTCTTAGAATTATAGCCCAAGTGCAAGGTGTGTAAGCCATGAATTGAGGGGTAAAAAATGAGGATTTCTGCCTTACCATATAGACCAAGAAGATGAAGTTACAGTGTAGTAAGATATTTATCTACTCAGTGCATGCTTGAAAGGTTTCATAGACCATTTCAAGTCATGTAGAATGATTTTTAATGACTGATTTACATTTACATTAAAAGCAAAACAATTCAATTCACAGTTGTTAGCTCATTTCAATGCATGTCTACAAAATTATATAAGAAAACAAAGCATTTTGCAACTTTGTTTGCTGTGAATGTAAAGAGAACTTGGTGCTAAATTATGAGATATTTTGGCTGCTTCCATTTTTTGCAGGCCATAACAGAGCTTGCAAAAAGTGATGAGGGAGGAGGGGGTACTTGACCCAAGTTTGGGTGTGGGGTTTAAAATCCTGACCCTGTTTAGGACAACACCCTCTGTTTCATGACCCTGTTTAGGACAAGAGGCAGAATACACACACTTGGAGGAATTGTGTTTGATATGCCTAAAACCCAGCTATTGCATCTCTACACTTTGAACTAAACAAAAAGCCATCAAGCATCAAGGTTAACATCTCTTGGCTTGTAGTACCATATTCTGTGTACGACAGGTTTTCACCCAGTTTAGGACAGAGGCAAGTAAAATTGTATACCCTATTCAGGACAGCAAGGCCAATTAAGCCATACCCTGCCCATTGACACATCACTGTATAGCGCAAATAAGGGAGTAACTCTCCCCCTCCCCCCCCCTCATGGATGTAAAACCTACCATAAAGGAGTCTCCTTTATTGCACATGCATGTGTTACTCATAAATTATCTGTCTTACAGTCAGAAAATCTTTCGAGCATCATGTCAGTATACAAGACTGGTTTCTATAATGTTCATTAACTGTTTAATTACTGTAGTATCACATAATGATGTGAAAATTTTCTTAGTTTTACTTTGTTCTTTCAGCCAGTGCATTCTAGCTATGGATTGGCGGTAACTTAATATGTTTGATCTTTTATATTGAAATATTTATTGAATGTTTTAACTTTTAAATCCCCAGAAAGTCAATGTTCCAAGCTATACAGATGAAGAGTACCAGGTTGGTTTAACATGCAAATATGGTTTTTTCTCAGCTTTTTGGTACTTGCAAGCTATGTATGTAGTGAGAGAGGTGCTCATGATGGGACTACTCTATACAGTTCAAATTTTTCACTTGCTGAAAGTGTACTTGTACAAATACCATGTTCTGTCAAGCTAAGATTATTAATGCTCTGTTGGGAGGGCTGATAGTTTACAAAAGCAACACAATGAGCTGTTTAAGATTTTTGGAATGTTTGTGATCTATATTTCAAAGACTTTGGACTAATTCCTAAATGTCTCCAAAAATCATCTGAGGCGCATTGACAGAAATGTTTTCTGAACATTTCCTGAAGTTTGCCAAAAACTGCACTCCATTAGATTTGATTTTTCAATTACTTGTACATCCCAGCACATTTCAAACTCAGACCAAACTAAACCTATGTGTGGAATACTCCTAGTAAATTATAGGAAACCATAAAGTTGAATACAATCTGTTTAAGAAGACACTGCGGAGTGCCTGGTATGAATGAGAATGTTGTGTTCATGAAATTTTGAGAGCTACAGAAACACAGTTAATGCTTTCTTTTGCTGTTCTTCTTTTTTATCGTTCCTGTTTTAACAATCCATGATCTATTTTTAACCCTCTTTTTGATACTATGTATACTATGTTTTAAGGTTCATTAGAAAACAAGATAATATGTTGCACTCCCTTGAATACAACCATTACCTAACAATGTTGATTTTTTTAGTGTAAATTATAATGATATTTTCATAATATCACAGCTGCCCAATAATTCTCTTGAGCTGGCATTATATATTACTATTTTATGTGTAATGTTTATAGATGTACCTCCATGATGGGCCCCCCTCCACTTGGACACGGGAGGAAACTGATCACTTGTTTGATCTCTGCAGGTAATTTGCATTTAATGTAAGAAAAAGAAACATTTTCTGTGTTTTTGATCTGTAGTGTATCAACTTATAGAAACACAGAACTTTAGGAGAACAAGAAATGTTGTGGGGCATCAGCCATAGGGCCAGTCTTTAACAACGTTTTCAAGTTCTCCTATACTTTGGTAAGAGTATTGTTAAAGATGCAAAGAAAAAGTGCTGTATTTTCAAAACAGAGACAAGAACAGAGCAAATTTTTGAACATCACTAGTTTATTGTGATTATTGAAATGTAAATTCTCTTCACTTGGGAAATCAGGTTACACTGTACTTTCTGTATTTCTGTCTATAGAATTATAGCACAATGGTTTATAATGCACACATTCTTATATTATATTGGGTATTTTCAAACACTGGGTATCAAAGTTATGCGACTGTAGTACATTTTAGATAAGGGAGGTAAAAGGTAAAGAGTGTATATGAGCCAAGTGGCTCATCAGGCCGGAGCTTATCCTGGTTTCTGTAGCATGAAGCAACTGGGATTATTTCTACTCCCCCCTGGATGGGATAGCAGGTTTACTCCCACCATTAAGTTTGCTGGTATTCATTTATTCTCCTGGTTGTTGAGAGGCACTAGAACACAATGTTCCTGACAAGGGCCCAAACCTGGACCACTTAATCTGGAGATGAGCACACTAACCATAGGGCCACTGCACCTCCCTACATGTACATGTAGATAGAAACATACTCATTTGATATCTGTTTAATTTATATTTTTCTTTTTTCTTAAGACGGTTTGATCTTCGTTTCATAACAATTAATGACAGATTTGACAGGGAGAAGCATCAGGTACAGTATAACTACTGGTAGTTTAATCCAACAGCCTTGTAAACATATCTTTTTGTTATGTTACCTTTTTACTAAACACATTTTGTATCTAATCCGCTTTTAAAATGAATGATAGTGTTAACAATGGCAGAATTTTGTATTGTACGTCTTACTGGTAATTTTATATTTGATATTGTAATAATTATTCATATTTTATCATTCAAATGCTATAAAAAAATAATTTGTTGTGTTTTGTGGTGATTCATAATTAAATGAGTTTCATGTTTAAGTTAGACTATTTTTTTATTGTACTTTGGAGTGGTGGGCAGACCACACAAATCTTTTTTGTCTTGGGCCTTACTTTGGCCTGTCAAAGACCTTGACAATGTTCCAGGCTTTTTCAAGTAATATCTTCCTATCCATGCTCTATTTAACTGTTTAGATTATACATGTACATGTATGACATAAACCAAAATAATATTTTTAGCTCTTTTTGTGTTGGTCTAACGTACCACAAACCTTATATAGATGTAAAATTGATAGATGAGTGTTTTCTTCACTAAAATAACAACAAACCAACCTTGTTTCCAGGCTCTCTTGTCTCTCTCCCTGCCACTGGTGCACAAAAGGGGCAGGAAAATAAAAGGTCCTTGCACCCAGTTTGACTACCAAATTTTTGAAAATGTTTTTAATGGAGAAGCTTACTCTAAAAAATGTATATTTTTTTCAATGCTAACAAAAACCTTGCGCTAAGTTTAGCCACTCATCGAAGTTTCAGCCTCTAAAGTGCAGCTTTTCCTTATGAAATTCATCTCTAATGATGCCCAAAATCATTGCTTTCATTTTGAAGAGTACTCAGAACCAGGTCGTTTTTCGTGACATAATTCCATCCAAGAGATTTGTCCAAATGGCTTTTGCCAAGACTTTTTTAACTACCACTCTGGGTTATAGCTGTTCTTGAACCCTATTTTCAGGGAAAAATGCTCCAAACTCCAAAATAATATTATTGAAATAGTGGATAATTGCTCGGACAGAATGACATCACATAAACATGGCCTGGCTGCCAAGACAGTTCAAATGGTGGTCCCAGAAGTTGCTTCTTTTGAAATGAATTTCTTCAGGATAGTGCACACTCAAGAGGCTGACACTTTGCAAAAAGTTTTATCTTATTATGCTTATGTTAATTCGGTAAATAAAAAATGTGGGTCATCAAGCTCTTTTTTGAGTTATATGTAAGCCCTTAAAGGGTGTTTTTAGCAGGTTGTATTGTTACTTTGGTAACCTATTATGCCACAAAATTGACAGCAACATGTTAACCAATGACTGGGCAGTTTTTTGATACCATGATTGTGGCATCAACCAAGCTAGAACGTTTATAGTGACCCATCAAAGTCTATGCCTAGGAAACTATTTTGAGCCTCCTTTAGGACTTTAAGATACCGGAAACTCATTTAGTCAATCGGGCGGGTCTAGAATGCTGGTAACTGGTAGCTGGTAACTGGTAGCTGGTAACTGGTAGCTGGTAACTGGTAGCTGGTAACTGGTAGCTGGTAACTGGTAGCTGGTAACTAGTAACTTGTAGCTGGTAGCTGGTAACTGGTAGCTGGTAACTAGTAACTTGTAGCTGGTAGCTGGTAACTGGTAGCTGGTAACTAGT
>Ga0126337_10002886_pt1 | contig 11077 bp, 4 predicted proteins | sample DipCmetagenome_FD_92527 | JGI IMG/M metagenome (GOLD analysis project Ga0126337, IMG submission 92527) | Coral microbial communities from La Bocana,Puerto Morelos, Mexico - Diploria C A metagenome | ecosystem: Host-associated > Invertebrates > Cnidaria > Coral | place: La Bocana,Puerto Morelos... | reverse complement strand
AGCTATTAAGGGCTGCCTGTTAATTTATCCGAGCTTTTCATGATGCTGGCCCAATTACCGTGGTTTTGGTTACGTCTAAACGCTAAATATGACCATTGAAATGCAAGAGGCTATTTCAGTAGTTTTTCCATCTGGTGCAGTTCTCATGCCTTGAAAGGCGCTTCCTGAAACTCTAGTGAAGTCCTCATGTTGAATGACTTCAAATGAAAGCAATCGATCAGTACAGTTCTGTACATATGCGGAAATTGTTTATCGGAATTTATAAAGTGAAATTGCAGGTCTTTTCTCAATTTCGATTAGAGCGCAATCGTGGATTTGTAAGAGTGAAGCTGAATCTGTAGAAATGTCTTTAAAAACAGGGAATTTAGACGGGTGATTATGATGCTCCAGCTATTAGCGACGTATTTCCATTTCTTTGCGGTGCTTAAACAATGCGGCACATCAAACGTGTTCTTACGGAGTCAACGAATGAAGGACCACTTTAAGTTCCTTTTACCTTATCCCACCCGTGCCATTGCTCTTAAGTTATAGGTCATTCAATTAACTGGTCGTAATGACTGAACAGACCTTATCTCCTAGCGAGCTAAGAACTAAAACAGGTTTACTAGAATTAGTTATTGTATAGCGCTTAAAAGCACGTGTCTTGAAGTGCACAACTGCAGGTACATAATGACATTGTTTTGATTGAAACTGTTTTCTTAAACTTATGCGGGAAGCCTTGGGCTATCAATGAAACCATTGACTTCCGCCTGAGTGCTCTATTATGAAGCCATGCTGGTGGTAAAGCCTTTGCCCGTTTCATTAACTACTGAACGCAATTATCGATATCATCTATCTGCAGATCCGTTTTACTGATATCTCGATTTGTCTGTGTAGCGACTGAGTTGGCGTTTTTACAGTCTTTTCTAGGGGCGTTTTACGGGCCTTTTACGGACTGTATGAGACAGCCTTTTCACGTAAGGGAAAGGGCAGAGATTTTAAAGAGTTGAAGGTTAGAAAGGGTTTGCCAAAACTGGTGTTCATGCGTTGGAAAGGTTCTAACAGTTATGTAATAGAGCACTTTTCCCGTCTTCACATAGCATCTTCTAAACACGAGGAAGGTTGGGAGAACTGGAGACAGTCATGCGTAGTCAACGGTTTCCATAACTTTCCAGAATTTTCCCAGGCCCCCGAGTGTGTAGATGAGGCTATGTAAACATAGAAGAAGATACGCGCGGATGTGTAGCGTCACAACCGTGTTCACATACTCTCATCTAGTCCATCTAAACACACCTGTCGACCAATGAGAGCGCACGTAGTATTTCACATATTTTATAAAAAAATCTGGATAGACGGAAACTCAAACCTAAATGACATATTTGCATTGATTTAAACTTAAGTCTACTGGATTCATCTGAATGCCAAGTTTACAAGTGCAATGGAACAATGTATAAAAATAATTTATCTGTAATTGCGGACCCGGAGTTACCTCCCTTTGAATTTACGACCTAAGCACAAAACACGCGAGACGTCAATCGAAGGGCAAAAACGAGGATCCCTGACTTGCAGCTGGGACCGAAAAGTAAGATTTGTAAGACATTTATGACATCTCTACTGTGTGTTCGGGAAACGATATGTATATATACACTTCCGCTGAATGTCTTGAAATTGCTGAGGCACGTCGAAAACAAAGCCATTCTCTAGCACATTATAATACACCATTTAAAGTAAAACAAGTTTTCAACTTTTACTTGCCATCAAAGTTAAGCCGGAACACTTGGTGATAAATAACGAAATATTTTGGCATCGCACAGAGCTATATAAGTATTTGCGGGCCTTATAGTAGAAAACGACCCGTTAAATTGACCAATCAGAGCTCGTGTAATAACTAAGGGCTATAATCATATGGGTTGTACATGCTCAAGTTGTGATGAGAAGTAGAAAAGGTCTGGCACACATGTTAAAACTTTCTTCGTCGTGTCTAAAAAAAACCCGCTAAATACCAATTCATCAATTCTAGTCATAGCTCTCCTATGACCAATGAAAATGTCCTTTTAAGAAGTAAGACCATCCTAAGGAATGAAAAGGACTACTCTTCCTGACAAAAATGGCAAAGGCTTGCACCATCGGGAAAAGTCTCAGTATAATTCCGCATGTTTTAAGTTCAATGTAATTCTTTGACATGATGCGTTGATCAAGAAAGTCAGTTAATTCTTAATTGCTGGGGGTAAATTACCTTCAGAGGTAGTAACAATAGGCAAGTGAGAGAGGAGGATTGTAATCCCTGCTTTTGCTGCGTTAAGATGATCCAGATTTACAGGTTGTAAGTTAGTTTAGAGACAACAAACCGAAAGATGCGAGAGAAATTATATTGTAGAGCTCCTATCAAACTATCACATAGTAATTCGTAGGAAATCAAACATTTTGTTTTGTCTGGAAACAGGCCCGGAAAACCAGAAAGTAGTTGTAATTTATCAAACTCCTTTAAATCAAGCTTGAGACACTGACAGTTTCGTCATGACATGGTTTTTGTATTACAAGAAGAACCACAAGTGTTCTTTTAATGCTCTTTTTTACAAAACTGTATGCTTATGTCGTTGTTATGACAGTTGGGAAATGGTCGGTATCGGGGCATAAAGTACTCTCTGATTGTGTCCATTGATCTCTTTATGCCAGTAAATGCGTATGTTTATGCCAACCATGTCTTCACTGTACATGTGCATAAGAGACACTCAAGGCTTTTATATTCGTATGCTTACATCTGGCGTCCCCTTTAGCGCATAAGCCATGTCTTTTATGCCTTGCTTCAAAGCCACACTGAATTATTTTAACTGCAAATGGAAATTTAATATACGAAAGACCATGCCTTTCATGTGTAAATTCTTTCTCTCACCATTCAAATATATGCCATTTCATATATTTCACTTGCTCATCTTCGTCCTTTACGGGTGCATTACGAACTCACAAGTTTCTTCTCTCCCTTTCGAGGAGATGCGGGCGCATATAGTACTGCACCAGTTTAACAAATGATCTGGTTGTGTCTGTGATTTGTAGGCTTTCTGTCTTTCTGAAGTTCCGATCACTTCTCCTGAGCTAAATGATACCGCAAAAACATCTCAGCGAACAAAATTATAATGGCATTGCTTTTGTCACTTAAGCACGGTGTGTTTCATGTTTAATTGCCCTGCTTTTAATTTAGGCTCTCAGAAATCAGTCCCACATGGAGGCCAACTTGAAAACCATACTAAGCGGATATCAGAGAAATTCTATCGCGTCACAGATTGGCCTAAAGAAATTTCCAAAACACATGTTATATTTCTTACCTTAAAAGTAATTTATGGAGGTGCAGACAGGTAGTGTTGGTCGTTTTACTTCGTTTACTGTCGACTAAATACGAGCTCAAGAGATTTCCCAGGTGGAAGGAGATATAAAATGCAAATTGATTTTTGATCTGTCCTGTTTCGGCTCCGTTTAGTCTGGTAGTTTGTGCTTTCAAGAACAGAGCATAATTTTTCCTCACCCCTATTGTGCATTTTGTTAAAGGAAAAAAGCTGTCAAATAATGGCAGCAATTTACTGTTTATTTGAATTTAATAACAGTCCATTATTTTGGTTTTTAACTCCTTTTTAATCGCCCATAACTTGCACGTAAATTTAAGTGCTTATAAACAGTCCGACCAAGTGATATTTTAAGGCCCACTTAAGTCCCTAGCAATTTTAAGTGTTTTGCCAGGTGAAGAAACATTGTATTTAAACAACTACTTTAAGCTCTAGAATCCTCATGCTTTTAACTGCAATATAATACCAGTGACGTAATTTTCTATTATTGACGGACAATTTGAGGTTGTACCTCTCAACTGATCGTTAGAACTTTTGATTTTTCGATTCGGTACGATTGATTTCCTGTGTTCTGACCACAAGTGATGTATTTCAATAAATCTCTTATTCTCTCTTTGTGCGCACTTCCTTGTCGAGTAAACATTCATTAAAACACCAAAGAGTCAGTTAAAGAAGAATAAATTTAATAACCGTATGTTTAAAGAGTATAATATAGTTTACCAATTAATGCTTACTCATGAAAACCACACAGGAAGAGAAAAGAACAATGGCGAACAAACTTGAGGACTTGCATTTGGAAGAGCCCTTTTGAATGAACTAAATCGTCAAGTTGTCAACCTTTTTTATTACTTTTCCAAGTAAATTGTAAACTAACGTGACCTCAAGTGGCAGGATAAAGGTTCTCAAAGCGGGCTGAACAATCGTTGTCATTACAAGTCCAATCAATTTTAGGCCGGGTTCTGATTTGAGACCTCTTAGATTTGGAACATAGCTCACCACGTAAACTGGCCTGACAGTGTGTTATGAAAGGATATGTGCCCAGGTTTGGTCTCGTACTTGTCACACCGTCTGAATAAGAGAATGATCACAGTACAGGAAGCTGTTTCTGATCTTTTTCCATGCTTCCGTTTGCGGCTGAGATGACCTGCTCTGTAAGGGCTAGTTGGAATTTTGCGGAATACTGTATGCCCAGACTGTGTGTCAGAATAAACTCGTCAGTTGACTTTTTTTTTTGCTTCCCTACGGGACTGGTGGTCGTTCAAATTTAACGCAATCGAATTTGTGCTCGAACTGTGTAAAAGTTTAATAAAGTTAAAAGAAAAGAAAGTGATGATATGTCTGAAAAATGCCTATTATTTCTACGTGTTCCAGCTACGGTAAAACTAAAAACCCGCGCTAAATATCGCGGCATTTTCCTAAGAAATTTGCTGACTGTTAAATTAAGGCAGAGTTCTTGGACAAAACATAACCCCAAGAGTGCGGCCCTTCAACAGAGAGCTTTTGAACGTGGATTTAATGCTATTAATCACCTAAAAACTGCACATTAATGTTCAGTGTTAGTGAGAATTAGACCACGCTTAGATTGCTACATACAAGGCTTCAACTCTGCTATCTTTTATACGAAAGGCGCGTCAAAATGCATATATGCCCTGTTGTTTTAAATTTCATCTTAATTTTCGTTCCGACGTTTGTAATACAAAGCATTGAAGCACTCGTTTTCTTTCGATTTAATATATTGCTTTTTTATTCTTTTTATCTTGATGTTAAAGAGCTCTAGAGTTTCAAGATCGTTCAAATGTTTAATTTTCCGATGTCGTCAGCTGAACTGAAACTGAACTGACCCACCGTGGGTTTCGGGCCGAAACTGAATCGATTTGTGCCCATTCAAACGTTAAAGCGTTAGCGGCCAAAGGAGAGCTCGGTGTGTTTCTTTATATACCAACGAAGTTGAGGAAAATTATAAAATTATAATATAGCGGGAATTTATACAATGATGCATTCTACTGTTTAAGGTGCTCCTTCTTTCATTTTCTGTTGTTTCCCTGCCTTAGTATTTTAATGTTTAAAAGCTCTCAATGAGACAAATTATTCTTGTTTCATTTTCAAATAATTCACGTATTTTAGACGAAAAGAAACTATTATAAGGCTGTTCTACCGATTTCATTCATTCAACTTGGCCAGTATTTCCAGAAGGATCTTCAAACAATTGCTTAATAACTGTTAGTCTTTAAGATCATTATAACTCTTGTTAAGAGGAGAAGTAATATTGGCTTAAGAAATAAACATCCACTCCAGAGAGACTAGAATATAGTCATACTCTAGTTAAACCAATAATGGCCACGCGTACTTTTTTGTTCCGTTCACGTAAAACTCGAAAGGGAAAAAGACATTTGTTGTTTATTGAAAATATTTGTATTTCAGTTCTTTAGAGCCGGAGTGCCTCATTTTAGGCGAGTTGAGTGAACCTTCTGATTATTAGTTAGTATATATGATGGAGAATTCCTTTGATCCTTGGAAGTTAAGGTTGACTCGAGTTTGGTAGGGAACTTGAGTGTTCGGTTATTACTTCACCCTGATGTACAAGTGGAAAGCAGCGAGTTGTTGATCAACGTATTGGCATCCTGTGACGAGTTAGCCTTCAATTCAACAGGAACCACCGCTTCACTTCCAGGCTTCTCTGTCCCATTGAATGTGGAATTATCCGTCAACTAGAATTCGAATGAGCCGCTAAATTCTTAACCCACCTAATCTTTTCAGTAAAAGATTTATTATGTGGGGGATGTGTGCTAACCTTGATGTCGACCTGCCTTTAAGTGCTCTCGGACCTCGCTGTCCGAAGTGAAGTTTATCGTTGGAACACTCTACCGGTTAGCACAAACGAAATTTTGTTAAAGCTTTAAAATAAACCGTGGTCATGTCTTAATAATTTTCCGTTCTTGCGTTGTAACAAAAGTGGTATAAAGTTGCTAAAGAACTAAACACCTGCGAAGTGCTGTGACACAGATTGTCAGGGTGCCGGTCTACGTTGAGTTCACCAACAATATAATCGCATTGGAGAAGTTTGATGACGCAAAATTAGTTAACCCTCGTTACCTAACAATTCAAAGTAACTCTCCAAAGAACAGTGAGTTGAGTACTTTTATCAATTTTGTCGAGTGCTGTTATTTACGCAGTATGAATGACCAAAGAGAACGGTGAATGCATAACAGATTCGGCAACAACAGACTTAGCGTTTCGTTCTCTATATTGTAAGAAAAAAGACCATTTAAGAGCATTTGCACAGAAACGTTTTAGGTTAATTCTATTCAGAATGAAATACAGTCATTCTTTATTGTTCTACTTTCAACATTGTTTTCAATAGCTCATCAGTGCGAGCGAGATCTTTCCGAACTTTTCTTAATGATGGTAAGATTTCCGTTTTATTGGTGACATTTTCAAAAGCAAAGTGTCATCTTTGAAGATTTTTAGATTAATCTTATATTTTAATTGTTTGTTCCTTTGCAACTTCTTCGTCGTTCTTACGGCCACATTTATAAATGTACTTTATTTAAAATTTAAAAACTCATTCACATTGCCAACTGAATTTTTTTAGCGGACCAAAATGCCTGACTTTTTTTTCTCACGCACATAAACGCGAAAAAATTGAATGGCAAGGTCTCATAATGTAAAAGCAAATTATTGTTTCTTGTCAACTTCAAAAGCAAGTAATAAAAAAAATATAACAGCTATGAGATAAGACTATAAATGCGTTGCAAAATTTCCATGAGGATTTCAACGTTTCTCTTGTGGTAAACTGATAGGGGTGATCTGCCCGACAAGGGAGAAAGGCATCTTCATGACCGTCCTCTAAATCGATTTTTATTCGCTTGGTGTATGTAGTGGTCTTATGAGTTTACGATGAACTTGATTTCGAATTGTTTTATAATCCTCTTTCATAGAAAACATGACGTTATAGCTAAGGACGTGCAGATTCAACGAGAAATAATTTTTCCTTCCTAAAATGTAAAGGACGACGAACGCAAACGCGGTCACTTCTTTCATTTTCCGCGCTACTGTCTCAGTCAGCAGGCATAACCCATCATATGAACACCTGAAAAAACATCACCGCTTCCGGGCGTTTGTTCACCATTTTCATCTACGAGAAGAATTTTATTTTTCCTTTTGTCTACACGTTCTTTGTTTTCTTTTTTACAGCCCATAGCGTCTAACTCCGGCATACGTTTGCTGTTAATAGAGAGAAAAAAAGGACAAAAAAGGAACTTTCTAATACAATAATTTTGGCTGTCAAAAGAGCTTTTCTTTTCCTTTATTGTGTAAACTGAACAGTGTTTTTTCTTTTGCTGTGGTACGTTGAGAATCGCGATAAGAAGTGTCCTTGTAGTCGTGACTGTAAAAGTTTAAAGTGTACCAAGAAAATTTTAAGTTAAATTTTCTAATGTGCCCCTAAATAAAAGGTTTTTATTTGTACGAAGGCAATAAACTATGCACGATGAACATTAATTGACTAAATCTCATTAAGAAGTCATAAAAAAGATGTCTGCAAAACAAACTTAAATAATTGGGTCAAAGTAAACAAGGCCCAATAGGAGGAGCGAGGTCTTAGATCTTGTCTCCGTTTCTCAGCACCAGCACTCCTAACATATATATATATAAATTCTACTTTTTGCGCGTGGAATTAGTTACCAATCATACTTACGCTTAAGCAAACTTTTTTTTCTTTAATTTCCGTGGAGGCCCTTTCACATCCTCTTTGGGGTCGACCGAATTTAAATATTAATGAAGGGTATCGGGTAACAAAGTTCGTCAAGGACAACAGTTGTCTTCGCTAAGTAGTAAAGAATTATTGCTTTATGTCTGTGCAACTTTCAGTAAAAAGATTTAACCTGTCAGATTCAAGGAAATCTCGCAAAATATAATTTCCTATAATTCTAAGCAATCCAGTGGCCTCGATCGTTTGTCGCATAGTCCAAAGAACCAGAATCATTCTAGTCGCTGTGTTTTCTTTGTGTTAGAACTTTTGACTAACCGAGTGGAAATTCGAATTCAATCTTTAAACTTAGAAGCCACTTGATAGAATCAATGTGCGTCCCACTAGGAAAATGTTCTTTCATATTTAAAAAGGACAACTTTTAATAATAACAAAGCCGACTGCAATGTTCTGTTATTCTTCGCCGTTGGGTGTTTTCATCTTCTACATGCGTTGATTGGATCGATTGAACGAATTTCCACAATACCGGCTACTGATTCTAGTTTCCATGACGCAAAATCTCAGAAACGTTTACACTGTTTTATGAGCTGAGGAAAAGAGTAGAGGTAAAAATTCTATTGTCTGTTGTTTTTCCTCATCTGATCAAAGTGTGTGGATTTGATTTGTGGTGGCCACGCGAGGTCAGAACGAAAAAGCTATTAGACTCCTGTGTTGCAAAGAAAAGAAAGTGAAACGTTGCTTTGAGACTTTTTCCACTATTTTAAGTCCTTAAAATAGTGCAAATTATAAAATTCACATTTCTTGTGTTATATTTCTGGTTCAAAGGGGTAGTTTTAGTGGATGATCACCATCGATTTCGATACACAGGGAAACATTGGATCAAGATCCTCAATCACTTGCCGAAGATTGCACTTTCGATTTCATTCACAAACTGAAAACTGTTGCTTTCTCCACAAGTTTACACATATACTTATCAACACTTTTCTTTTGAATAGTCACTCTTCAGATCTCCAATGGATGGCAAACAATGAGCTACTGAAAATGCCTCATGAAAGTACGACCTCTGCAAGTGCAAATCTTTTACACCTATCAACGGCTCATTCAATGTTATAATCACAAGCTAAAACCACCTTGAACAGCATGAAGAAGAATATGCCGACCACCATTTTGTGTTTCAATAGGTTCTTCACAGCAGGGAGACAGAATTCCTCTTTGAATTCAAAATGCCGAAATTACCAAACGCTGCAAGGCTCCATATGAACTGAAAAGGGAGTAAAAGCCTTTGTAATTTTGTTTTTTGCAGGATATTGTAGTGTCATAAAAACGGCTCGCTCCTGTAGCCAGTTTTAGAGTGATTGTTTATGTCACGATGAGAAATAACAGGTCCTAAATTAGACAAAGTGAATCACTTTTCTTGGTGAAAAATGGAGATGTTGGCTGGAGTGTTTGACAGGCGCTTGAGTGTTTGTGATAGCAGTTGCAAAATATTGGAATAGTTCACTCGTCTGGGAATCTGTAATTCATTTATTCATAAATATATACTTTTTTAGGCTGCCGGATTTGAAACAGAATTGGTCAACTGAAGTCACTAAAACTTTTGATTTCCGTAAATGAGTTTTGAAACTGATAGGGTAGACAGTTCGCAGTTTTCAATACGTGAACTTGCGATCATGGAGATATTTTCTAGATGACATCTATGCTGCTACCCAATTTGACGATCTCTTTTCGAGCTTTTCGACTGACTTGAGCGTAGCTGCCTTTTTGGCACCTTTAGTGATAACCTCTGTCAGCAATCATTTACAATCATATTTATTAATAACTCATTCATGTTAGATTCCTGCTTTGACGAAGAAAAATCAAGTGAGGTCGTAATACTAGCAATATAGATAAATATTGAAGAAAACGGACAACTGAATTAAAATAAGAATGACTATGAAAAGGGTAAAGAAATGGTCTTTTTGTCTATTTCCAAAGCGACGGTTTCTCTCTGCAAGTGTTTGCTTTTTTCCTTCATATTGCAGCCGACCGATCAGCTGCTTGTCAACAAAGATTGAAGCGTACGTTAGTTGACATTAGTTCGCGAATTTTCCCTGGACTGTTGGTTGCTTAGCCATGGCTCAAACACTAGTTGAACCGATAAATGATAATCTAAGGCTGTATTTTGTCAGCTGTACTGATGAATAGCATGATAAGGGTAGAAAATGAAAGTTATTTTCTGAAGTCAAGCATGAAAGCATTATAGGCTTTCAAAAGGTACTCTCAAAATGTAACTCAGTTTTAAATACAGTCCAGTTTAAATCTGACATGTGTTCTTCCTTTATTCCACCTTGCAAAGCATAATGGACCATATGACAAAGCCGAGAAGAACTTGAATGAATGCAGAATCGCTTTTACAATGTCCAAGGATAAAGCCCTCTAACTCATCACAAACAGAAATTCCAAAGATTTATGCTGATAAGCAGTTGATATCACCTCGTGGACTTTAGTTACCTCTACTGTCACCTTTTCTTGTAGGTGTTCGACTGATATTAACATTTAATAGCAATACTATGTATTGAAAACTTTTCCATGCTGGGTTTTTTTTGGGTGGAAAAGAATATTTTCTTCCTCCAAACAATTTGATGAGTATATTAAGTAAATAAACATTTTCAGACGTTACCACTTGTCATGTTGCAATTTCGCAAAATGGTCTTTCCCTACATTTGAAGTTTGAAGTTGTGATCCGCTCCCAATCTTGCAGGGCTATTTTAAAAGAACATAAAAGTGGGTAGGTCGAGGAATGAAAAGGAGTCGACTTGCAGTAAAAGTCCGGTTCCCAAGAAGAGAAAGCAGATTTTGCCATAGCCCTGCCCTTGTATCTCAAATGCTCTTATATTTATGTAGATATCTTAAAGTGTGTTCGAAAATCATTGAGTTTTCTTTTTTTCCTCTTTTTGACACCTTTTTGTGCCCATCATGGAGAGCAGAGTTTTGAACCTACGGGCCAAATAGGAAGAGAGACAATAATTCCCTGCGGCATAATCAATGCTGGCGGCCTGCTGTGAGGTCTTTT
>Ga0126337_10002885_pt1 | contig 11078 bp, 9 predicted proteins | sample DipCmetagenome_FD_92527 | JGI IMG/M metagenome (GOLD analysis project Ga0126337, IMG submission 92527) | Coral microbial communities from La Bocana,Puerto Morelos, Mexico - Diploria C A metagenome | ecosystem: Host-associated > Invertebrates > Cnidaria > Coral | place: La Bocana,Puerto Morelos... | reverse complement strand
GGCAGGATCTCTGACAAATAACTTGCTTAACTTTCAAAATAGCGTCTGTGAGGCAAAGCAACTTTCTCCTCCATAGACAGTTTTGACACAATTAAGTCAAAGACCCACCCCCGGTGCGGATTTCATTTGTATACATAGACACGTGGCCAGCCGCAACCATGGTACTTTCTCGAGGAAGGAAGAGAGAGGACCCTGGGAACGAGGTTGTAAAGTAAGGATACATATACGTCATTGAGTTTCTCGGAATACACATGAAAACGAGGTCTTACAATAAGTTATTCTTCAGCAAAGACGTGAAATAGTTGCTACTTAGTCTGCAATACGGTATGGAAGAACCCAAGAAAAAATATATTCTTCTTGTTGATCGTGTGGGTAGCACTCTAGAGAGAGATCTCGCCGCTTGGTCGCTTGGTCTTTCCATGAAGGCTACACCAATTCAAGTTTTTCGAGGGGAGTTATTGGAGGCTCTTCAGGAAGCTAAACAAACCTCAGTTGGAAATAGAATAGCCCTTGTTGGAATTGAACGTAAATCATTGCGTCTTGAATGTCCTACGGCGGATTTAAATCGGCTTTCGGACGAAGAAGCAAACTTGCTTTTGTCGATATCTTCCTTAGGAGAGAGATATGCAACATTTATCGACAGGAAACGTCTGGATTTTGGGCGACGACTTTCGCCAGAGAATCAGGTGTTCGTTTCGGTGAAAAGAGACCATCTACCTGGTGTGGTACGATACAAGGGTGAATTACCGTCTTGTCCTGGTACTATGTTTGGAGTTGAACTGATCGTGAGTATCAAGTCATGTGTCTTACAACAGTCTGCTCTTTGTGTTAAGGTGGCTTAGTAAAGTTTTGATGGAGTATAAGGGCACAACTTTTAATTTCTCGGAAAAGTGTTCCAAGTTTTTTTTACTTTCTCTGTTTTCTGTGTTATATAAACTATTTACTAAATAAATGGCCTTGATGAACGACCGAGTGCCTAAGAAGAGACTAGGTGCAAGTAGTTCTCAAAATCTTCCTGAACGTTTCAGGAATTAGAAATTGTCTGTAATTAAACATTCATGACAAGTAAAATAAAAAGCTGTAAGAATTTTTGCAACCTAAGAAAATGTGAAATATTTCAAAAAAAAAAAAAAAATCTGTCTTACACTGTACAATTCACCCTTACAAATCAACTATGAAAATTTCACGGTTTGTACGGTAGGTTTCTTGAGCAATATTGGATCAAAGACTAGCTTTTACAACCTTGGATAAGAATTGAACATTACATGCTTTTTTAAAGCACATTCTCATATAACACAACCAGGGCGGAAAATTAACTTTTTTTTTCTGGTAGCCACTTGGCTCCTAAATATTTTAAAGTGGTAGCCAATTCCTAAAAGTTCGTCGCCATTTTTTAAAGTGGTAGCCAATTTCAAAGAAGTTAAGAAAACTTAACACTCTTTGGAAGCAAATTTGCACACAAAAATAGAATTAACTCACAATATTTCTTGCTGAACTCACAATTTAAGGCCTGCAGTTTTTCTTTTTCCAATTGAATGAAGCACACATTCAGTTTTCACTGTGTTAGCTGGACAAAAAGTTGAAAGATGATAGCCAAAACAGAGGATATTTATGCCTCGCCAGATAAAGTTGATCAGTTTGCTGTTGTCACTGTTCGACCGAGACTTGGTCAATTAACACCATATGGGTAGAGGGCATGAAACTTTTTATCTGGCATGCCTCACACTTCTGCCGGTTAGGTCGAAGGATTGTTGAGATTAGCATAAAAAAGACAATAGCCTCAACGAAACAAAAGTTCACATCTGCCGGTCAAGAGAACTCTTGTTTCCTACCTTTTTTTATTACATGTATAATACTGTAGGAGCAAAAAAATCAAAATTTGCTCAAATCTCACTCACACGTTAACTCTCCAGGATGAGAAAAATGACTCTGTTGAATGTTCAAGAGTCTTTATTCAGTAACTTACCCACACATTGAATGATTTTAATGTCAATTTCGATACAAATAAATTATTTTAACTGCAATTCTCTATACATGTACAACATCTTGTATTAGGCTTGGGTGACCTGTGAAAATATTGAAGCAGTGTTTTTCAAACTTGGAACCAGAAATGTTCATCATAAACAAAACAAAACAACACCTGTTATGTTGTTGTCATGGCAACAGTTTTGCTGCTGGTCCTGTCTTAATTAAAACTTAAATTCCCTGTTTTTGTCTTAACCAAGGATCATTTGCTCCAGCCAATCTAATGGTGAGAGTTAAGACTATATGGTGACCATGTCTGTTCCAAGCAGGACCCTCTGTCCTACTTTAGGGGTTGAAAATGAGGATATTTGGAGACAAGGGAGTTCTTATGGCAATGGGTGTCCTTTGGTTTCTTTTGTGATATATTTCTGGTGCCAAGTTTGAAGAACACTGCCTCAATATTTCCAGAAGATTCTTTATTCAGTAATTTACCATTTTAGTTGCAAACCTAATGATGCCATCCAACTTTCCTAATTTGCATAATACAAAAGCGTCAATATCTCTAAAACTGACAAAGATATTCCAAAACAAAAACACCATTCTTCTGTAGTTTGAAAAGCCGTTCAGATATGCAGCAATTACTTTCTTTATTATACAATGTACATTGAACTCACTATCTCTTTTCTGATTGGCTGAAAGCGAACAGTGAATTTTCAAAATCAGCACCTGTGACGTCATAACTGCAGATTATACAATAGTCATGTCAAGGTCACAGGTTATCATGTCAAGGTCAGGTATTTTTGCAAATTTTTACTCCTCTGCTGGGGGTCTTGAGGTGGATTATTTTACCTGTTTTGTTTTATTCATTTAGGAAAATCCAGGGCAAGGAAAATGTGATGGAACATTCAGGAACAAGCGTTACTTTACCTGTCCACCAGACTCTGGTGTCTTTGTTGGACTTGATAAATTAACACCTCGAGAAGTTGCTGACTCTAAATCCTCAGAGAGAGGTGAAAATGCTCAGGTTAACTTTAAATCAAGGCTAGAGGAAAAAGCAAAGAGTAGACAACAGTTTGGTGTCTTCGACTTTCATCCTGTTATTTTAGCATCTCAAAGAATTTTGGACTCTAAATTTTCAAAAAGAGGAGAAAATGCTGAGGCTAACTTTAAATCAAGGCTAGACAAAAAAGGAAAAAAGTCATGGAGAGTCTCCTCAGGAAGGAATTAACCAGGTACTTGGAATTAAACAAAGAGTTGTGACATTCATAGAAGATTGTCCAGCCAGAGGAACTGTTCGTTATATCGGCAAAGAGGAAGATGGAAGTGGAAATATGCGTACGATTGTAGGATTGGAAATGGTAGGTAATCCATATTATAATTTATGCATCAAAAACATTAAAATTACATTTCTTAACTTTTTAGTTGCGTCTCAAAACAAAAATTCTGACACAACTTACAGCTCTTGTTATATGGTAAATAAAGTTAATCTGACTCATGATGAACCTGTCGTAATTTGCCTTTAATCATGTTAGCTTGGCTTCTTGGGCAAATATTTGTTTTACGAACATCAAATTTCCGCGGGGCAACTATCAGCCGATAGTTCCTTGACAGAATTATAACACTATGTTGTTTAATTAGTGGGCATTGGCTTTGTGTGCTCGACAACATTTCAACCCTTTCTTTGTTTTTTTGAAATTTTGAAAGAACATTTAGGAAGAAATGATAAATTAGATTCCCTTGAAGACTAAAAGAAGGTCTTTTACATTTTCTTGAATTAAAAGACTGGAATTTTTTAAGCGAAACTGATAAGCACACGCACACAACTGCAAATGTTTTTTTTTTAATTTTAATCTTATAATAACAGTTAACTGCAAATAAGACGGAACGGTTTTCCACCTTATATTAATGCAGTTCATTTGTGATCTATGGGAGTTCAGTGCTAGTGGCTTATACTTAATTGTGATCTATTTTATTTCCATTACTTACCGGTCGTATATTGTATATTGTTTTAACATTTTTGAGTTCAGTGCTATGGCTAATAGTTGTGAACTGTAAATTGAGGTCAAACAATGGGAATTGCTGATACAAAGATGTTTTTGCACTTAAGAGTTTTCATGGGCAATGGTTTCTTGCGTCGGGCTCGCCTTTGGAGCAGAAATGTCTGAGGTCCAAAGTCTTTAGGCACTCCAAGCCAAATTTGACGGAGTTGTTCGCGAGATACAGTGGTAGAAACTGCTGGAAGCTGCTACTGAAAATTTCTTCTCCCTTAAGCAATGGGAATTGCTGATACACAGATAATAGTTTCATTTAAACGTTTTTGCGGATAATGGTTATGCAAGTTCTGGCCCCTCTCTCTGTCACGCAACGCTATGCTCTCGGAGGGAAAGTTATCTCGTTTCCAGAGCCCACATTACCCTTGTCCTGCAAAACGCGAAAACGGTCTAGGGACAATTGTCTGCGCATGGTCGTAACTGCCCCCGCAGGGTTTTGGCCCAGAGGCCAAAACCCGAGGAGGCATCATTGTAGTCCGCGCGTAAATAGAAGTACTTTGGAAGAAGTACTTAAGCCCCGTCTACACGAGCAATTTTTATGTGGCAACTGTATGTGGCAATTTTTATTGCTCGTGTAGACGGGGCTTTACAGTATGAATATACAGTCGATATTACCGGACGAAATCTCGAGTTGGCTGAACTGAGACCGCAAATAGTATCGGGAGTTGATGACGTATCAAGCTTTTGAGACCGCTAATAGTATCGGGAGTTCATGACGTATCAAGCTTTGCGGTTGGGTTGCTGTCTAGTGAGGATATTTTGCACTCTCCTTCGAGTTTTATTGATTTCACAAGGTCTAGATGCCGAAACTTACGCGAATGATTTGATCAAAAACAAGAAAAGTACCCATTGGTCTAGAAATTTCTCTTGTTAGCGTATTGCGAGCGCTAGCAGCTAAGTGCGTGTGAAGGTGTTTACTCAATGAGGATAATTTGTACACCAAAACTATTCTCCATGCTCGTTTAAGAGAATACGAACATTTATTTCCATGTCGGGCTTAGCTTGAGGGAAATTACTCACGCTGTGTTTCTGCAGGCGCTCATGTGTGCGTGTGCTAATGACACAAAATCGTGCCTAGTAGGGATGCGCGATGCAATACTGAGGAATCACCTTAAACTTTCTAAGGCTGATCAAATCGCTATGGCCAAATCATGTTTTGAAAACTTGTGCAAACTTATAAACTTTTGTGGCACACAATAGCAAATAATGACGGTACATTTTTTACCTTAATACAGGATGAGAAATATGGGAGTGGAACAGGCAAACGGAATGGGCGACAGTTCTTTGTTTGTAGAAATGATTTTGCAGCATTTGTTGATATCCGAAATCTTGTTCGAGAGGAAGACTTTGATGGAAACCACGAAGAGACTACATGTACAGGAAAGAAAACACAGACAAACAGGAAGCTGTTCACAAGGAAATTCGAAAAGGTAACTCTTTGGCGAGATCAATTAGTTATTCATACAGATCATCTTGCAAGTCTACACATTTGTTCGTATATTTAGTTTAGTAATTCCAGACTAGGAGTGGTGCAGTTTAAGATTAACACATATAGCTGGCTCTGAATCATGCAAGCATAGGTGCTCATGTGTGTATGACGCACATGACTGCTTCAAAATGCATTGTATGTTTTTTTTATGTATGTATGATGGAAATTAAATATTTGCAAGAAAAAGAAAACAGAATGTGAAAGATGAATTATTCAACACGATACGAGCGTGGGACAAAGAAATATCTGAGTCCCCGACGGGAATCGAACCCATGATCTCCCGAACACATGGCAGGCGCTCTATCCACTGAGCTACGAGAACCTGGCTCTCCATGAGTTCTCAGTGGATAGAGCGCCTGCCATATGTTCGGGAGGTCATGGGTTCGATTCCCGTCGGGTACGTGGATATTTCTTTGTCCCACGCTCGTGTCATGTTGAATAATTCATCTTTCACATTTCTTTACCGAGCTCAACATTCACCATCAAAATTTACTTATCAAAAAGAAAACACTTGGAAACATGAAAATTGACATCATTCTGATTATTTTCCTTCCCTCCAAATCTCCGATGACAAACGTGTAGGTGTCTGAGAATCACGTACGCACAATTGCACATGTGTGCGTGACTCCCTTGACTGCTTCAAAGTGCTGGTTTTAAACAATAACACTTTCTTTTATAGTTTTAAGCATGAATTTCTTTTGATCCCATTCAGACTTTGTCTAATGATATATATGTACATGTCCATCTCAAATCAAGAAATGATCTCAGTAGGGGATTCCCAGTGCGGTGGCTGGTTGTGAGAGTTTTGCCTAAAGGTTTCAGTCACTGTGTTGTGCCGTGCCTTGTATGCAAAACGTAGTTAACCTTTAATCGTCAAGTTTTTAGCAGTTAAAGTACCAAGTCCAGTTTTAAGGTTATTGAACTTATTGTAGGTGCGATAAAGCTGAGGGAAGACGACCAACAAGAAGAAAACTATCGAAGACAATTGAGGGAGATGGAACAACAGCTGAGAGAGAGAGACAAACAAGAAGAGAATTCGCAGAGACAACTTAGAAAGATGGAACAACAGCTGAGAGAGAACGATAAATAAGAAGAGAATTTACAGAGACAACTTAGAGAGATGGAACAACAGTTGAGAGAGAAAGACAAACAAGAAGAGGGTGATTTACAAAGACAACTTTCAGAGATGGAACAACAGCTGAGAGAGAAAGACGAACAAGGATAGAATTTACAAAGACAACTTAGAGAGATGACAGAACAGTTGATTAGCTTACAAGGACAATGTAAAGAAAAAGAACAAGAAAATAGTGACCTAGAGAGACAGCTGAGGGACCGAGATCAAAACTTGGTTGAAGTAAATAAAACTCTTTCTGAAACTCAGGGAAAATTAAAGGAATGTAAATGCCAAGAAAAACGTGACTGGATAATTCCTCGTGACGACATTTTAATTTTGAATAAAAGACTTGGAAGCGGAGGTTTGGGGTATGTCCATGAGGGCAAGTACTGTGGCTGTACTGTTGCTGTGAAAAGGTTACATGAGAGAGACCTTTTTCCATCTTACAACCGCGGAAAGTTTGAAAGAGAAATGGACATTGCTTCAAGATGCCGTCATCCTTGTTTATTACAATTCATTGGAGCAACAAACGATGAGGAAAGTCCACTCTTCGTTACTGAGCTCATGGAATCTAGTTTACGACAACTGCTGTACATGAAGCCTGAGCAACCTCTTTCTCATGGAGAGGTTGTTACAATTTCTTTAGATGTGGCTCGAGCACTGAGCTATCTACACAACAAGAAACCTTCCCCCATCCTTCATCGTGATGTCAGTAGTGCTAATGTTTTGCTATGGCGACGTGATAAGCAATGGAGAGCCAAAGTGTCAGATTATGGTACTGCTAATTTCCTGCAAGACACCATGACAGCAAATCCTGGAACTATGATTTACAGTGCACCTGAAGCATGTGCTCCAACCCAGACAGTTAAGGTTGGTAACGGATGTGTTAAATTCAGCTGACTTCTCTTACACGCATAATAAATTTTTAAAGTATTTATTTAAGGAGTGACTCTCAGAGGCCGTGTGTGGCCTAGGCAAACAGTAAAACAAAAGGGGCTAAAACCACGAGTGTTGTCTAGTCAACCACTTCTAAAGGTTAAGTTATTATATACTCAGCTATTTTATGATTGACATATTTTAGTTTGTTATTCATCGACTTTATTCCTCCCGGGTGGGAGTTGCATACATACATACATGCATACATTCATATTTGAGGATCTCCTGCTTGAATTGTAGAAAATCTGATGTTTTGTAAGTGTCTAGGAGAGAGTTCCATATTTTACTAGCTATGTATGAAAAAGAGTGCCGACCGTAACTTACAGTTACTTGAGTCAAATGTTGCTGGGTGTGTACTGCTAGCCTCTCAGAATTACTCTATTCAGGACAATAATAAAATCTAAAATTATTATTATTATTATTATTATTATTATAATCCACGGATTAATATTAATCCGAGTTGTCCCGTCTATTATAGTCTATTCTGTGGCCAGTTATAGACCTCATCGTGCAGTCCCTCAATGCCATAGCATAGAAGTTTCGGGAACTTTGTTCAGAACTATTGCAAAACTGGTTAATGTTTAAGTTGTGATTTGAAGAAGTGAATGTAATTGGAGCTGATTACCAAAAGATAAAAACAACAGCCCTAAAAAGGGAACAAATTTTTTTGCCACAAATCTTCCCATTTTTCCAGAATTTTTCCCGAAAACTTTAAAAGAATCCATTCTAGTAGCCCTTATGAAAATGCAATTCTATCATAGTCAATGCAACCCCATATAGCGGCATCTCCCCATTAGCCTATTACTAGGGAGAACCCCCACCCTGGGCCTTCATTTAACATAAAACATAAGTGAAAATGGAAGTAACTGAAAGTCCGAGAAAGTCTTTATATAGTAGGAGGCAAGAGTGGGGCTGATGAACGAAAAATCTGTAGATTTTGGGACTAAATTTTGACGAAAACGTTGTTAAACCTAATAGTACCAGTCTTCTCTTCAGCACTCCGCATTCTACACGAAACAAACTGCTACGCGGTGTTTTTGTCGTCATTACTCATTAATCTGTTTTTGTCTTTAGATTGATGTGTACAGTTTTGGCGTCCTTCTTTGCGAAATGTGTATCAGAGAACCACCAGAACCTCATAGGCGCGATAACCAAGTCTGCATGGTGAAAATCCCCGTGATTCAAGCCCTCCATACGGAGATGCTTACAGTCAGCAGCGGAGGACAGACCAAACATGGAAGAAGTTATTGAAGAATTGGAGCAGCCCAATTAAACGTCACAACGGTGTTGTTTTCTCACATGGCATGTAAGGTTTCTACCAAAATCCCCCTATTTTTATTAAATTGCTTCTTAAAAAAATCATTTTTATTGAATATTTAATTCAGGTACCGTATACCGTTGATAAAATCATCTAAAACCCCCTACCGGAAGTTGTATAAGCCCAGAGGCCTGTTTCTCGAAAGCCTTGAAAACTTGGGTGTGAAAACTTTTGGGGACATGGGTTCCAGGGGTATAAGCGCTACATAGTTTACAGTAACTCCTTTAGGATTTGATTATTTCCACTAATTTCCCTTTCTTTTTACATTGTAGGGTGGACGAAAATATAATCTGCAGAAAAGGACATTTTTGAAAGAAAGTAGGATTTTTTGCGTATGAAAGTAAAGAATCAATAGTTAGCGCATGAAAAAAAGGCATTTTCGTCCTCTAGTTAAATCCAAAAGAAAGATAATTTTAGGCAATTCTGAATGCAGTGTGTCTTAAAAAAGATCACAAATGTTCATAAAAGGGTTATTTTTGTATAAATGTCAATTTTACACAATAGCGTTTGCAAAGGAGACAATTTTTGTGTAAGCTAGGAGTGACGAATGTCTTAGTATTTTAGAGGATTATTAGGATTTTTAAACAATTTTCTGAAAAACATTTTTCCAGACGTCGTTAGTCAGGGAATATACTGAACAGTTTGTAATGACATTATAACTAACCAGTAAAGTTAGCAAAGATGCCTTTTATGTATTTTTCGGGAGGGATTTTTTCTACAATATATTTTTTAATATTTTCTCTACTTTTGGCCGGTGTGTTGTCTGTATTTAGCAAAAACAGCCTCTCAAGAGGCCTTGTAATATCATCTGTTGATTACTCAGTAAGGGATTAACTAGCCGTTGTAAGCAGTTGTCTAATTTGTGAAGAATATTCGTACAGTTTTAAACCAGGTTTCTTCCCATTTTTTAGAACGATATTTCGTGACATATTCAGATAATTGCTTTTGTTCCAAATAATTAGACCTAGTTTTACTTGTACAGAACGTTTGTGAAACAGAAAGAAAATAGTATGTTGCACCTAAGTATTTTCTTGCTTGGTCACCCCTGTCTGCAATTAAGATTTCAGCAACTTCCTGCTGCTCTGTTATTTCAAAAATAACTCTTGAAGATCATCGTTCAACCTCTGTAACTCACTGTATTTTGCAGACGCACACTTCATTACGCCAGTATCTGACTGGCCGAAATTTGTCGTTTTGTTGAAATCAAGTAATCTGATGTTACCTGATGTAAGAAATAACGATAACGATTTCTAAAAAAAGAGTGGCGTTTCGTTCAAATGCACTTTTGTTATTTCAATTTTTTTTATGCTTTTAGGAAGGTCGGGTGAAAAGGTTGCAGTTATTGTGCCTGCTCTTGATAATTTTATATATAGCTTTTTAAGTGTTCAATGCTTATTACCTTCACTAAGTGTAAACTGACTTATAGTAAGAGTGCCATGTTGGTGGCCAGACAGGCATGTCAATGAAAGTACGGAAACCCCTTAAGCTCAGTCTTATCCGTCACTCTGATTAAAGAGCCAATTATCAGATGGTCCTTTTTATGATATCAGTAAATTCGAAGTTTTCAAGTTAAACTTGGCTTCATGTAAATTGATATTCAACAGTCAGATCAGCCGCCATTATGGCTGTGTAGTTAATTGTAGTGAAAAAGTAAACAGGAGTTTTCTGTGAGTCAGCTTGATGACCTTTTCCTCTCTCGGAGTTTGCCAGTTGTTTTGGAAAAAGTAATTTGCAGATGTCCCACAGTGCCTCATTTATACAAATCCTCGCGGTAGAGTTTTGGAAATACTACAAATGCGCGACTTAAGGCCATGAGACAGGGTCAAATTTTTTTGAAATGACTGATGATGCTTAGAAGCAATAACTGTTCAAAAATAAACAGCCGCCCGGTTTTTTGACTGTCCTCCAGCACTGACAGAGAACCAAGAGCAGGCTAATAAAAGAAAATGAATTTCAATAATTGTGCAGGCTTTTGGTGGCAATGCAACTCCGAAATGCAACAACTGGTACTGCAGTTAGTCGGCTAGGTGGAAAACGCGGGGCCGGGGTACGGGGTCCCGGGGTGTGGAAAACGCGGGGTCTGGTGGAAAACGCGGGGTCTGGTGGAAAACGCGGGGTACCATTTTTTTCGCCAAAATATGAATTTTCCTCAGTAAAATGAGAAACCAAAATTTTGTTAGCTTATATTGCGATGAATATTAATTC
>Ga0126337_10002882_pt1 | contig 11079 bp, 12 predicted proteins | sample DipCmetagenome_FD_92527 | JGI IMG/M metagenome (GOLD analysis project Ga0126337, IMG submission 92527) | Coral microbial communities from La Bocana,Puerto Morelos, Mexico - Diploria C A metagenome | ecosystem: Host-associated > Invertebrates > Cnidaria > Coral | place: La Bocana,Puerto Morelos... | reverse complement strand
AGTGTTGGCGCATAGAGTTGTCGCGGCGGGCGGGGGGGGGGGGGGGGGGGGAAGGACACCCCCTGGCGCCCAGTGTTTATGGTCGGGGGGTTTCCCCTCCCCCCCCCCCCCCCCCTCCCAGTCCGAGGACTTATAGCGGTACAATGTGAGGAGTAGGGAGGAGGACTCAAGTCACCCATTTCCCTGTTTCGGGTTCGTACCGTTTGGGTGGTGTAGTGGGCGTTGAGGAGTCCTCGTCGTTACTTATTGGTAACTGGAGGTCCCTGGACTGTATGTCGAGGTTTGGACCGTCGTCCTGTGTCGGTCTCGCTGGGGTGAAGGGCGACATTGGGGCGGGGGCTTGGGCTGTGTTTGGGTTGTGGGGCGTTGCTGCCATGGTTTGCGTGGACTTGGGAGGATGTAGTGGTGGTGCAGAGGGCTCTGGGTATGGAGACTGGTCAGCACTGCTGGTGGGTAGCTGCGAAGCAGCTGGCTTCTGTGAACGGAGGGAGGGCCTGGCAGGTGTATAGGCTCGCAGTATAGGCTCGGTTACGTAGTGTGATTCGCCCAGAGCCGTCTACCTTGACACGGTATTGGTTGTGGCCAGCTGATTCCACAACCACCCCTGATCGGTCCCATTTGGTGGGGTTCGGGCCTTGCTGATTCTGCAGGAAGACTCTCTCGCCAAGGGATAGGGGCCGGAGGGGGCGCGAGTGGGCCTTCAGAGACTCGGTTGTGCGGGTGATGCGTGTGCGAAGAGCTTCCTCCTTTGCCGCCCATGCTTGACGCCAGAGGGGTCTGATGTGCAGGTTCGAGAACTTCTCAAGGCGGTTGACGAACGAGAGCGAGTCCCGTAGAGGGCGTCCAAATATGATTTGCGAGGGTGATAGATTGCTGTCTGGGTCTGGGATGTTGCGTAGTTGTAATATGGCACGTAAGAAACGGTCATGGTCGAGGCTGCCAGTCGGCCTTGCATTGGACATCAGGAGGCGTTTGGCGGTTTTCACTGCAACTTCTGCTCGGCCATTCGACTGAGGAAAGCTAGCAGAGGACACGCGATGGTGTTCATCAACTCTAACTCTGCGATGTCGGAGGGGCCGCGTGATTCAAGAGAGGCAATGTCCTCTGTGCAGGATTGGGAGGGGTGTCTTGAGGTAGCATCGGTGGCGTGGTTGCTCTTGCCAGGTAGATGTCTGATCTCGAAGCGCCACGGGAGAGTGTTCTGTTTGAGGCGAAACAGGCGCGAGTTGGTTATCTCATCCAGGGTGCGGTCGCCGAAGATCTTCACAAGTGGTTTGTGCTCGGTGTCTATTACGAGGTTGTCGCAACCTTGCGAAAAGTAGCGCGTCTGCTCTAAGCCCCAGGCCACTGCGAGGGCTTCTCCTTTAATAGCTGCGTAGCGCTGCTCCGCAGAGTTCAAGGAACGTGAACCAGCCAGTGTGATTCTCCATCCCCCTGTGCAGCAGTCTGGAACACCGGAGGTGCAACTGCAGTGTTGCTGGAGGAGGAAGTAGCCGATACCCTGCCTGGACCAGTCAGGGCGAAAGCAGGTGCGCCGCCGTATGTCAAAGATGGCTTCGACGATGGCTTCCTTGGATGCTTGAAATGCTGCCTCGAGCCCAGGGGACCACGATAATTTGCAGCGGGGGCTAAGAAACGGCTTGAAAGGTCCCATTAAGTCGCGCAGCTGGGCGTAATTAGAAACCTGGTTCACGAGGCCAAACCAACTCCTGATATCTGTGGTGCTAGTAGGGGAGGGGAAGTCTTTTATGGTGTCTAGGTACTTTGGAAGTGGTTCAATGGTGCTGTCAGACACTCTAAACTGAGCGAAGTCTACGCTCCTCTTTTACGAACTGGAATTCGTCAGGATTGAGCACTATTCCCGCCTGGCCGACGCGGATAAAAAAGTCGATGGTCCTCCACCAGTGTTGTTCTAGGTCTGTGTCGTGGACACAGCGTTCCTTGCGCTCAAACTCGGCTAGGATGGCATCAAAGCGGCGATTGTACCCGTCCCCGATGACAGCAACCCTTGAGGTGCTCTCGTGTAGCGCCAGCGGCCAAATGGCGTGATGAGGGTGCTCAAGTGGCGGTCAGAAACACGCAGAGGAACACTGTGATAGCCGTTCCAGGCATCTGTCACGGTCCTCCAAGTGTCCTTGGGAATGCGACGGGCAAGTTGGAAGGGTGACTCCATGGCAAAGGTCTCACGTTGGCAGAATTTGGTCATTGGCGAGATATCCACTGTGCGGCGGGGGGAGCCGTCGTGCTTTCGTGTGATGACCATTTTGTGACACCACGTGACGGGTTCGCCGTATGCTCGATAACGGCAAGAGCTTCGTCACGGAGGAGGTCGTCGTACACCAATTTCTGAAAGTGGAGGGGTATGTTGGCCGGCGTGTGGCAAGCCCTAGGTGTGGTCGTTGAGTCGACATGTATCTCTATGGGTGGGCCCTCCATACATGGTAGCGCTCGATGAGGGCAAGTGTTGAAAGTGGACGCCGCATATCGGTCGAGAAGCCAAGCTTTCATTTTTGCGTTGCTCTCGGGCTTACAGGGGAACGGCAGCTCGGAGGGACGTGGCGGTGCTGCTCCGCGCTGTGGCCACGAGCACGTGACGTTGTGGGCGTTGGTGGGTACTGGTCAGCCATCGTTGAGGGCCCGCATAACGTTGCTTTCGGGCGAGACGCGGGGCGCATGTGGCTGGTTGACGAAGGTCTCTCTTTCTGGTGGGGTACCAGTGGAGTTGCCAAGGGATGGGAAAGTGCGGTAGGAAGGCCAAGGTTGAGTAGCAAGTCGTAAGACAGGCTATGAAGTCGGACAACGACCACAAGTCTGATTGCGCGCCAGTGTCGGCTATTGCAGATACTTCGGCATAGATGTCTGAGGATTTGTTGTAGGTGCCACTGGCGGTCCTGCCTGGTCTGGAGAGGGAAATGGTGATTGGGAGCCTAGGATGATCACGTAAGCAAGCCCTTTTCCATTCCCTCTTGGAGAAGATATGGTGATCCAACCGCACTGCTAATGGGCTTGTGACGGTGACATGTGTGGTCGTTTTCCGGTTGTGGCGACGTCTTCGGTGGGCTCGGGGGCGTCGGGCACTCTTGGACTGGAATGTTGCTATTTGTGAGATCGGCTCGGTTTCTGTGGCGTGGATCCCTGGGGCCTGGGGCGGGCTCTGTGGAGGCTGGCGTTGGTGACGTTTCTTACGGCGATTGGCCCTGCAGCATTCCATGCTTTCTCGTTCCAGCCTCGGGCCCCTTCCGTGAAGACCTTAAAGGCGATATGACAGCCGGGGCATGTCGCTTCCTTCGCCCGATCCGCTTGAGAGGGAATGGAGACGGGGTTTGGTGGCGATTTTTTATGCTTCTTGAAGGAAGAGACAGCTGATAGTGAGGGGGAGGGAAGGGTATTAGGGGCCATCTCTTTGGTTTCTGCTAAGGCGATAACCTCGTTCATCGGTTTCTCGAGTATTCCCGCTATGCCCAGCACTTCCCTACTGATATCAGTGTCTTAATGGCCGTTCAGGATGCGTCACAGATGACGTGGCCAGTGTAGTCGACCGGAGCGCAACAGGTGCACATAGCGGTATATGAACACGTTTCTGCTTTCTCCCGTACTTTAGCTGTGAAAGTTCGGAAAGGCTCGTCACGTTGTTGCCCTATCTGGAGAAGCACGTGGCGACGGGGACTACCGCTAAGGAGCGCATGGCGGCGAGCAGTTGGTCCAGGGTCTCAGAAGCGGCTTTAGGATTGGCTTTAAGCAGGCTGTCCCCAAGTTCAGTTCCAGCACACTAAAATAGCTGGGAGGGCGCCGAAGCGGCGTCGATGCCTGAGCCGGACCGAAAACCTCCCATCGTCTCTTGAACACATTCCATTCTTCTACGGTGACTCCAACGTCGACCTTGGGCCGCTCCAGTTTTGGACCTCTGGCTGCGTGGGTGCTTGAGCAGCGTCTGCGACGGTAGGCACCGGATTGCGGTGGGCCAGGTCGTGGTTAGTGAGAAGGGCAATTGCCAGTGCTTCGGAGACATCGTCTGTGGTGAATGTGCAGTCGGGCATGGAGCATTCGATCACTACCATGACTAAATTATCGACTCTTTCATGAAGCGAGCTCCTCGGTTGACTTTGTTTTAATTACAACAATAAAACAGTTCTACAGGATGAAGCACAGTACAGCTATGCTAAATGACAAGAACAATAAAGCTAAACACAAAAGAAGATAACAGACTTACGATAATAAGTACAATCCGTAAGTAATCCGTCCATGCAAAACGAGATCGAATGTCAAAACAACATGGCCGACTCTACTGGTCAGCAGTCCTACCGAGCCATCAGCATATGGCCAGCGGTAGTCCCTTCATATTGTTAACCTTCACGATTTTTATTCCTTAAATTTGTGGAAAATTTTGTTGAGTGGCCTAGGTTTGAGTAGTCACAAAGTACTAGTTGTGGTATGGATTGGACTATTTTATTCTACACCCCTGCTGGACCAGATTTATTCGAATTTTACTGAAATCATTCCTATGAACAATAATATAATAAGAATTGTCGAGAGTTAACTTCATCATTGAGATCACATACTTAGAAATAAAAGCAATGATCAACAATGCAACTTTTGAGGTTGAGTTAAGTCGAAGTTAGAGGTTTATTATGGGGGGATTAGAAATACTCCTGTTTGTGTGAAACTGCGGAAACTGACCACTGATAGACAATTAAGCTAGAACCTAGTCTTTACCTCACCCCACCCAATCTTTGAACAGAAGCAAAAAAAATTATCACAAATTAAACAAGGAAATATTAGGCTGTCTCCCACTCTAACATTATAAAGTCTTAGCACATGTTTTAAAACAAAAAAAAAAACAATTGCAATAGGCTGTCTGTGCCTTTCTATATTAATGTGTATGAAGCATGTGAAAGGTTCATCTGCTCTTTCGGTATGTTGCAGGAAAAATGAAGGCCGTATATCTCCCTCCACAAGTTGCAAAATGATGGCCCAGCTTGCCTCATGTATATGGATATTTCTCCGTATTTGGGGAAATAATAGAAGAGTGTACTTGTTTACTACATACCAATTTAGCTAAACACATTACACCAGCCTTGAAGTGGGTCATTGTCAATCAGGACTTTTTAATAAGTTCAGACTTTACATTTATTTAATAATTCTTACAAGTAAGTTGTAATAAATTATTTTGGTGAAAGCAATTACAGATATCCTAGTGCTGTTAAAAAAAATTCTGGAGTGGAAATTACAGCAAATACACAACATATACAGCTATTTCGAGAAACGCTGTCGAAAAAAAGCACAGAACTGCACTAGCCAATCCCGAAAGGTATTTTGGGTAGTTTCAGCATTTCTGTGAAATCTGAAAAAAAAAATGAGTGGAGACACCATGGAAGTCTGGTTGCGCGTGCTGAAAGCAGCGCACAAAAACAGGTACGATACCTATAGCGTCAGGAAAGTACCTTTCTTTGAAAGTGCTATGCAATCGAAGCAGTATACTTTCTGCAAAATTGTAAAGCGGAAATTTGTCCAACAACCGACACGACTTTCCAAATCGGCTACTACGCCGAAGGAAGCAAGAAATTCTCTATATCATCCGAAATCCAGCTCGCCGAAGCATTTTCTTTGGTTAAAAACGGGAAGATAACATTGTGGGTGGATCCACATAAAGACGTTCCAAGGGTTTCTTTGGGCAACGAGAGAAAAGGTAAGAAATACAACAAGCCATGTTTTGCTTGTTTTGTCGCACCGAAACTTAAGTGAGATTTTTTTCCCTAGTTCTGATAACGATTATGATTATCACTATTCTGACTTAGGTAATCCCAGTAGTGCTCCAGATGATAGCGGGGACGGGGAGGAAGAAAACAGCTACGAGTCTTGTCTTTCACGGCTTAGAGAGAAGCATACTGACTTTCCCGAGTTCAAATTGCGCTGCTGGGCACGGATGGTGGTAAGGAAAATATGAATTGCTGAGAGTGATTTTCACGTTCTCTTTTCATATTGACAGTCAGACTATTTTTTTATAAGAATGTTTGCTTCGTATTTTGTGCCCGTAAAAACTGAAAACAGGAATAATTCAATTTGTATCATTTTATTCCATTACAGGTTAACGGAACCCACAACTGAGAGTGGAGATAACCCTCCGAATGTTCCATTCTTTACTGGTAATTAGAAAGCGGCTTCGAAATCATTTAAAACTCAGACATCAGGTGAATTCAATGACGCAAAAAGAAAGGCAAGAGAGGCATTTGTTAGTTAATGTTAGCGGCCTTTTATTGTGTATTATTTTCTTGACCAAACGCTTTTCTATTTGCAGGTGCGTATGCGTTCAAGCATTCTTCAGCAGCTCAAGGATCTTAAAGGATTGAAAGACGATGACGTCCTTTCGGAAAACGAATTCTCATTACAAAAGGAGAAACTGCTAAAAGAAATGAATTCTTTGTATTTTTTTTAATATTTGATAATAATCAAACAGTCGTTATTAAGACTGAATAAAATATGTTTATTTATCATAGGTATTCGGCATGTTGAATGTAGTTTCTGATCTGTTCATCAGTAACCTGAGGAAATATTTATTGCACCATAAATTTGGGATCCAGGCAAAATTGCCAGGCCGCGTCATTTTCCCTCATCCAGTTTTTTGTTTGGGCAAACAGTTGTTCGCATGGCATGAAATCTGGGCTGTATGGCGGAAGGAACACAACCATTGCTCCCGTGGCATGAATCCTGTGTACTACGGCGTCGGTGTGGTGGATAGCTGCAATATCTGAGGCAAATGAAAAAAGGAAAAAATAAATTTGATTGATTCGCCTGAATCAAAGAGGGTTTAATTTCAAATGGAAGGGAATGAGATATCTGAGGAGGCACAAATTAGTTACTTTCATAAACACTGCCACATTTTAATGTTGCAAGAAATTTTATACTTACCCATTTTGACCACTGATCGCAGATTGATGCCGTTAAATGGAAGCAAGTTAGGGCAGAGCTTTTGATCCACAAACTCGTGAAATTTTGCCCCATCAACCTTGCCCTGATACCCACTTCTATCATCCCTTCCGTACAAATAACGGGTATAGCTGTTATGCGCGGTCCTCAGTTCTGCGTCTGATGTTTGACCGTGGCTCTTTTACCGACCAGACTATAGCCATAAGTGCGGGAAAGTCTTTTGTCCTAAAAAAGTAATAAGTTGACGAAGAAATCGTGACTTGTGAAAAATCATCGAAGAGTAGAAAAGGTTGTAAAACAGCAATTGAACTTACAAATCCACTTTCGTCCAAGAACGCCAACATTTCAGGATCCAGGAGACAAACATTGGACCTGAAAAGTATTCTTGCTTCCTCAGATCTTTGAAGGGCAATTCTTGCCACCTTAAAACGATAAAACGTGCTTAAAATGCCACACACAGGAAACTGATGCAAATTTGCGAAACAAAACGAGTATTTCACAAACCTTTTTGCGGGTAAAACTATTCCGTTTCAAAAAACGCAATATGCTTGAAACAGCATTTTCTGACCATGTCTGTTCGTAGACATCGTAGGCAATCTTTGCAAGAGTTTTGTCCGGGTGTTCAAGGACAGACTCCATAATTACGAACTCCACGTGTGGATGCATGGCAAAACTATTCAATGGTCGGTCTAATTTCTCCCATTTTACTTCGCCAGTATTCAGGCATTTTGAAATATAGCGCTCCACCGGTCTTGGGGACATGAATAAAGTAGCCGCTACATCATCTACACTAAGACCTAAAAGCTCCTTCATCCACATTGCTCGCAATCTAAGATCGTCACTGTACGGACGAGGCATCGCGGGTTTAATATATCAATTGACTTATTAAAATTTATTGACGTATCCCAAAATACCTTTCGGGATTGGCTTGTGCAGACGGTTTTTGCTTTTTTTCCGACAACGTTTCTCAAAATAGCTGTGTACAAATTTAACAAATATTAGCCAGTGGAATTGGTTTATATTTGTAATTAATTCTAAATGAAAGTTACAGAATAATAGAGAAGAGAAGAGAACCAACAACAAACTCAACCCACATATGACGCTGGGTCAGGGAATCGAAACCCGAACACTTGTGGGAGGCGAGCGCTCTCACCACTGCTCCTTTCTTCCCATTATTGGAGACCATAATGTTTTGTATTACAGTATGCCCTTTGCATTTTTAAATTTTGCAACTAAGAGAGGCTTAGCCATCAGCGTATGAACAGCTAAAGTTCTTCAAATACAGCATATATACCTGCTACAAGTGGTGAAGTCTTTGAACTTATGCAGTTGAATGATTGTTCTCTATTTCAGAGACTGAAACAGTTTACCAAACGTCATGTGGACTTAAGCTTTGAACAGCTTGTTCAAAATTATCAAGCCAAGCAGAAAGAACAGGAGGATTTGGCCTTCAAAGCAAAGTATGTTCAAACAACCAATGCACTGAGTTGCTCTGTTTGTAATTTAAACTTTTAAAAGAGAAGCAGCTAGATCTTTAGAGGTGTCTCTCTCCTTGAACTTAAAGCACAGTGTTTGCTGCAACTTTAGGTTGTGACTCATCACTTACATTATCTGATAATTAATTTTGTTTCTTGACTTTCTTGACTGTTCATTATTGACTTTTTTCAACCCTCCTTTACAGTTTTCAATTTTCTCTTGGTTTTCTTCCATGTAACCCAGCACACCTAAGAATATCAGTCCTTCAGCTAATTATTTCTGCTTCTCGTTTTTTCTTCTAACATTCCAATTGAAACGCATTGATAACAAACTTACAATTGTTACTATTTTCCAATCACTACATTGTATATTAATTTTCCCTAAGCCTAGCAACCTAGACCTGTATATGTAATTCTGAGTACAAATGTTCATGTTTTTTTTAATGAATATTTTATTTACAACAAAAGCACTACATTACTACAATATAGTTAACAAAAGGAAAAAAAAAAGAAAAAAACATTAATAACATGTAAATGTCTGTGCAGTCTCTCTACAAAAATTGAAATTAACTAACATATTTTCTAAAGTTACAATACATTTAATTTACTGTTACAAAATTTAGCCAAAAATAAAGAAATGTTACAATAAAAAGAAAGTCTGAACAGTTACAACGAATGTGGGCAGGGAAGAGAATCAATAATAATTGAACTAATTCATTAAATTAATTTCTCAAGTTTATATTTATCAACAATTTTATTTATAAAGTCACGAAGTAATAATGAATCATTCTGGAGTTTTCTTTTGTAGATGTAGTAACGCAGAAACATGATAGTATAATTTATTTTTTTACGAAATGTTGTGCATGCAGTTGGGATACCAAACATAAATTCTTCAGTGGTTAGTCTGAAGGTAGAATTGTACGTTGTTTTAAACCACTGCAACACCCTCTGCTAGAAGGACAGAGTAAACCGGCAATTTATAAAGCTGTAAACAATGGAGTCTGCTTCGCCACAGTAAATACAATTACCATCATCTTTGATTTTAAATCTGAAAAGTTCTTTTCTAGTTACGATAATTCTGTGAATAAATTTAAAATTAAATTCTCGTAGTTCATTCTCTTTACACGTCTTCCGACCTAAAGTAAATATCTCTTTCCACGATAAGTTTAAGGGATTTATTGACTTAATCCAACGTGTAGGACAAGCTGGCGGATTAGTGTGCATTTTATTAATAAAGGGCCAGTAGAATTCTTTTGATTTTATCTTATAGAAATTTATACTCTTGCTGTCGTCAAGCGGAAAGCTGGCCAAGTCAAAATTTAACTTCGCGTGATGTCCAAAAGAGAGTTTCGTATTCTTTGCTTTTGCTAGTAGATTATTGTAGATGGCACTGGTTACTTGATAGTAATGAAGAAAGTTGGTCTTTTTCAAAGAATATTTGGATTTAAATTCCTCAAATGAAAGAGAATTCCCATTAATATCTAAAAGATCCATTATAGTTCTGATTCCTTTACTGAACCATTCTTCAAACAAGAAAGGTTTCCCACCAATTAGTATGTCTTTGTTATTGAAGAGAATCATATCACTGAAGTTATTATAATTATTAAGGACCTTGAGTTCACTGAAGAACAAAAGGATGTCTTTATAAAAGCGAGGGAGGCAATCAAAGTCCTTCACTCGATAATTACACAACAATAGGAAACCTAGACCACCATGTTTTTTAAAGAAATATTCAGGAACTGTCCTCCAGTTAAAATGTCCAGCCTTTAAGGGTCTAGGAATCCATGCTAGTTTTAGAGCTTTATTTATAGTTTCAATATCCGGCATGCGTACGCCACCTTTTTCGAAATCCTGATAGAGGCATGTCCTTTTAATCTTATCTTGTTTGTTATTCCATAGAAATCTAAAAAGGCGACTTTGGACGTCAGGTATAGTTTCTTTTGGAATATCAATGTTCGACATAGAGTACACAAGGGATGATATGCCTAACGCCTTAGTAATCAGTACCTTTCCGAAAAGTGTCAGGTCTCTTGATCTCCATATATCTAGTTTGGTTTGGAGTTTCTGAATTTTAGACTCGAAATTAAGTTTAACATTTCCCTTGGCTGTCATACATAAGCAACATAGATTCCTAATGTTCTAGTCGGGTTTTTGATCCATTTAAGGTCCAGTGGTTTTTCTTTATTGCTGGCCAGGTTGTCAAGCCACATTGCTTTAGTTTTTTCAATGTTTAGTTTTAATCCTGAGACTTCACCGAAAGATTCCAAAGTCGTGAAAACGTTTTGCACCGATGTTATATCCGAGCAGAGAAGATTTGTATCGTCCGGAAACTGGCTCAATTTAATTTCGTTGTTGAACATCACAATTCCTATCACTTCATCCCTTTGACGTATCTTGTTAGACATAAGTTCTGCTGTTAAAATGAAAAGGTACGGAGAAAGTGGGCAACCCTGTCTTACCCCAGTGGAAGGTTTTATCCAGTTAGTTGCGAAACCATTGTTGAGTGCTGCACTTTCAATGTCGTTGTAAAAAACCGTAACCCATTGTCTTACATGTAAACCTTCTCCAAAATTGAACAGTTTTAAGAGTGACTTCCTGTAAATACTACGGATAGGTGTGCAAAATACAAAAATCGAATTCCCTCAAACTTTTTCACAAGAAAGCCCTCTGGAAACTATTT
>Ga0126337_10002881_pt1 | contig 11081 bp, 4 predicted proteins | sample DipCmetagenome_FD_92527 | JGI IMG/M metagenome (GOLD analysis project Ga0126337, IMG submission 92527) | Coral microbial communities from La Bocana,Puerto Morelos, Mexico - Diploria C A metagenome | ecosystem: Host-associated > Invertebrates > Cnidaria > Coral | place: La Bocana,Puerto Morelos... | reverse complement strand
GCGAGGCCAATACGATAGGCCGAACCAAACGTAAAGACCGTTCGGTCGAGGTTATTAAGTTGTTTATTATATGGTTTATGAATTAATGCGGGGTAGACATGAATTAGAGTGAAATGTTAGGAATTTTAAAGACAGATTAAAAGGTTGAAAGAAGGTTTGGAAACAACACAAGACAGTTGAATGCCCCCGGAAGGGCACCCCAGGTTATGGCAACTGGTTGGTGTACGTCTACCAATTTCTAACTTCAAATTCAAATTTTAAAAAATCAAATCTCAAAAATTCAAATGTTTCCCCTGATGAATAAAGTGGACAATATTTACATTTTCGCCGTTCCTTGGTTCAGGTTCACTCTCATGGATCTTAATTTCAGAGTACTTTTCCACCGACTGATTCCAAACAATATTCGACAGGATAAAGACTGAGCTATCTGTCGCGACTGGAAGTAATCAGCAAATGCAATCAAAATACAGCCAATGAAATATAGCTGTTTTCACGGTTAACATCCCAAGGTTAAGGCAATTCAAAGTTGTGCTCGTGGAGATATAATATTACAAACGAAAGGACTATTAATTTAAGTTATCGAGCCTCAAAATTCCACCGCAAAACACAGTAAGATTAACAAAAATCCAACGCTAAGTGCAAAAAATAGTTTAGCCCACGAAAACAGAAAATCCAGACGAGCTCACATGGCCTTCTCACATATACCTAACATGTCTTATCGCATGTTTTAGTAACGATACCCGTTTATTGGCCGTGACATGCCCCTGCAAAAATCAAGCGGGGTGGCCATTCTGGTGTCGTTAAAGGAATGTAGATATAACCGGGCACAGGATAACCAACTCCAGAAAGCCACATGTGAAAAGTAGGCTTGCCTTCTCTTGGTCGATTTAATTACGACAACATGCAAAATCATGATTCGATATTTAGAACAATTAAGTGGGCGTCACTGTTGCTAGTAATGTCACTCCCACGCAATCCGAAGCCGAGAGATTTAGGATAGAAAAAATCTTAAAAATAAGGTAGCTGTTGTGTCAGTATGCAACTTCATATAGCCCAGCACTATGTGCGATATTCACAACTTAATTATCATAAAAGTTACTTGATATCAAAAGTCTTGTCAACAGATACATGGACATGACGATCCCGCGAAGATTTAAGTATTTTACAAGATGATACTGGAAGGAAAACGTTTTACAGAAAAGACGATGATGACGATGCCATGAGCGGCGAGCTCAATGAAAGATTTTCACACGAAATATCGCAAGAAAACAGTTTTACAGGACAATCGTATGGGAAAAAGTTCTCACATGACAGTTTCACCTGGAAAATGTTCTACATGATTATCTTGCGAGGAACGTGTTTAACATGACAATCCCGCGAAGAACGCATTTTACATGACGAACTCGCGAAGGACCCATGTTGCACAAGAAAAAGGTTTTAGGATATATTTAACAATAAGATTAGGAGCTCGAGTTTATTGCGTGACGAGGGCGTAGCCCTATTCAACTATCCGACACATCAAGTGCGAATAATCTTATTTTCAGTATAGATCAACCAGCTGTTCAAAACTTTATATAAAACGCAAAGAAGCAGCCACCATTGTGAACAACCGCATACTGCAAAGCAACCTACTCTCTACAACAGAACAGGTAGTGATGTAAATGAATATATGAAAGATCATATGTTTGAACTGCGGAAAGAACTGAACAGGTAGTGAGTAACGTGGCCAATAAAAGAACGACAATCTTGATAGAACGCTAATAGCATACTTTATTGGCTCGTCCCAATGGGGCTTCTCAGAGTCAATGTAACATTACAAATCAAAAAAGAAACGCAGAGAGCTAAACACATGAAAATGAAAACGTAAAAAGATGACGAAGGGTGAATGAAATTAAATAAAACAATAATTGAAAAGCTTTCAACTGAGTAGGCACTTGAAATCCATCGCAGACGGGCTAAAACTGAGCGCGGAAAGGTCGCTCTATATTGAAAGTTCCTTTGACCGCTAGCAGTGAGGAAGTGGTATGTTCAAAAGTTGAGTTCCTGTGAGTCCTTGTCGAGACGGCGGATCTTCTGACGAACTTCGATGTCACATACTCTGGGAGCATACATGTACCTCGTTATGCACTTCAAAACCAGAACAGCAAAACGGAAATAAAGTTGATTCGTAGCCAGCGCAAGTTTTCTAGGGGTTATGTGATCGAAATTTTTTAGCGCCGCACAAAATGCGACAAGCGAAATTCTGTACTTCTCGGTGTTGCCTAGATTAGCTTGAGTAGTACAAGAGCAATGCAATAATTCTCAGTTTAATGTTAATGCTCATGAGAAGAACAGGTGTAATACTTGAGTAATCTTCCAATATTACAGATTATAGTTTTCTTCCAGTTTAGTACATGTCAGTGTTTACCAGGAGGAAGATGGAAACGATCAGAAAAAAAAAAAAAATAAAATGATAATGTTGTCCTATACGTCAAAAAGTGATTGACATGCACACCACAAGCAACTTACAAGAAAACTTTCTGACAAGCAAATTAAGAATCGAAACTTTTCAGCCGGAGCAAATGAATTTACCTCCGGTTTACGACGCGGAAAACAAAATTATTAGAATTGGGCAACAGTTTGCGCTAAAAACGTGTTGCGTGAGATCGAAAGCAGTTTGTGGCTGAAGGAAAAAAGATAACATCTGCAGTCAGGTATTGAGAGATAATTACCTCCCAGAATTTCTTCATTTTCATAGCGTAAAAAAAGAAAAAAAGAAAAAACGAATGGACATTCGATTTCACCCGAAGCAAACGACGATAAAATGTTAACGAGAAGGTTGGCAGCGGCAGTCAAGTATGAGTATTTTGAAATGAAAAAAAGGTAGCTGCCAAACAAACCATTAGGTCGTAGCGCTATTGTCGTCAACTTGGGAATTAACGACTTCCAACATTATTTTGAAAAGAAAGAACTCTAAAGGCAACTCGTGTATCGTGAATATGCATTAAGAAAATACGGAACAAAATAAGCGAAGAAACTACGCGTCTTCATATTGGAGATAAAACAGAAAACAAGAAGTACTATTATTGTTTCTTATAATTCAAATGAGGAATTCAAAACGTTCTCAATTAAACGTCATACTATTAGCGAGGTCTAAAAGTCAAATGCTTTTATCATCATTTCGAGGTAATGGACTATAAATTATGGTGAGCGGGGATCAATATCTTAGTTAACGACACGACGGCGATCAAACTTTAACAAAACAGCAACGTTGTACATGTATTATTCAACGAGCACCACGGCATGCCTAGTACAGCTGGGTATCCGTCCACCACAACCATTACCGTATAATATCAACCACCAAAAATAATAAACCTAATAAGATAGGGCTATCCACACAAAACTAAAATTTGCTCAAAATCTCACTTTCTGGAGAAGAAAAAAGAAAACCTGGCGTTAATGAAAGCGAACATGGCCTTCGGCTACATGCGTTTTAAAATTAATTCACCGTGGCTCAAGATTGTCTCTTTCATGTCAATGTTCATAGCCTCGGGCTTACTAATATTTCCCTCAATAAAAATTACATCCACGTTTCGCTAAAAAGAACCCTAGCTCTGCTACTTTGTTCAAAGACAGAATTTGATGTTATGGTCTTGGGTTGTAGTCAGATTTGCTAACAAAAATAGCTAGTTACCGTGAATAGTTCCTTAATGTTACAATATTCACCTCATTTAAAACCTTAAAAAGTTGTTTTTGTCTGTTTGTCAATTATATCCTCTCTTACTTTATTAAACAGCTTTTCAAGCAGTACAATGTAAGTAAGTTCCACAACAGCACGGAATTACAATCGAGTAAGACAAAGTTTGAAAGAAATCATAGTCGACGCAAGATGATGACAAGAGATGTACAAGGCGGATACTTTACCTCGATGATCCTTTGAGTCTTGCTCCATTTTTCTTCCCAAATGCCCGTCAGTCGTTTCATCAGGTCTTCATTTTCTTGAAGTTTTTTCTCTGCTTTATCGACTCCTAAAGAGTTAGGAACATTGCCACTCTGCAACACGAACATACAGTGTATATTCTGTGAATCTACCTTCATTGTAAGAACACAAGAAATGTAATGATTTATAGAGTGAAATTCTAATTTCCTCCTTGGTGAGATTGATTACGACTATACATGTACCTGTTGAAATACTGCATTGGTTAAAATGCGAACAAATCTCATTGTCGGAAAACAAATTTGACCACAAAAGAAAATTTCGCTCCCTTAAAGCGATAAACACTCTGGATCGGTAGCTTAAAAGGATCCATAGGCCTTGCTGACGCCTAGCTACTTGACGCCGTCAAAATGAGGTTATGATATAATGAATAATATAACAAAATTAGTCACGTGACAAAACCTGGGTCGGCATATGGGTCAACGAACAATAAGAGTTGGAAAACACAGGCGCGACATTATGCCGAGAAGAATTTAAGCAGAAGCGGTATCGAGCTAATGATGAACACAGTAAATTCATCCGGGCAGGTCAAAACAAAATAATAACAAATATAAGATTGCGTTTACTACGAATAAAAGAAAGCCGAGGGTTAGCTTATAAACTACGAAGAGTCAACACGGACGACAAGCTACATACTAATTACTTCACTTTCCTTCCTTTCGAAGGGTACACACGCAGAATAAACACTTTAGCTTTGCTGCACGTATCGTTGCTTCTCGTTGACAATTTCGCACAAACTTCCATACTTTCGTTATCCCAGTGTTTCATTAAAAAAAACTCGAGCAAATGTGACGGCGTTATTCGTGTTATTTGCTTTATAGAAATGATAAAAAACGCCTGATTACAGACCACCTGCTTGGCTGTGGCAGCTGTTGACGGAAATTTTCTCCTTACGAAACACTCGAAATAAACGTGTAAGCTCAAAACATCGACAACAAAACTTCGCTAACAGATAACATCGAAAAGAACACTGTGAGAAACACAGTGCGAAGATGCAAACAAAGCCCAGTTGGTCATGGCATTGTCGTACGCCTCCGCATTTTTAAGAATAACAGTTCTTTTCTGGCAGTGTAGGAAACATTTTTTTTTTCGTTTTTCGTGTGGTTGAATCAAATACGAATAAATATTCGGTGCTAACCTCGTTCCATAGTTAGTTATTGTTTTCATATTGTCAATAAGAATCTTCTTTTTCTTCAATTTACATGTATGTCCCCAAGGTAATTTTCGACAGGAAGCGACTTGAACTGATTAGTCAAGACCACTTTATATGTGTGCATGTTCGCGCGAAACGAACCACTTTACATTACCACGTTAAAGCTTCCAAACCATTAAATAAAATATATTTAGCACGTTTTATAACACAACTACTACAAGGTAAGCCTAGAGTTTGGTTCAATACTACAGTGACTTCTTACACCGAATGTGTACCTTCTGTATTGTAATAATATAATGCTTTTCTCGTATGTGAACGTAGAAATCGAATGCGACTTACTTGTTATAAAAAGGTAAACGAATTGTAGCTTGAGCTAAAATGTTCTCCAATAGAGGGTCTGTTTTTCTCTGTTCATATATACAGCTCATTCTTTAAGGCAAAGGATGTATTCTGTTTTACTGCTAATAATTATGAATCAAACGCAGAGTCGAACTCAGACTCCCATATAATTATGACAACACTTCGACAAAAACGCTAATATAAAACCCCACAACAATTCAGTTATAAAAAATGTTGATATTTAACCCTATACCTTTAACGTCTTCTTAAGACTGCGTATTTCCAACTGGAGTTCTTTAATCAGTTTTACATTAGAATCCTGAAAAAAGACAAAGACCAAGATATTGTAGAGAAACACAAGTGATTGGGAGATTACTTCACGTTGAACGAAACGAAAAATCCTGGCACGTCTTTCCTATAGCATTACAGGTGTCAATATACTAGAATATTCATTCTATACACATTGAATTACAAAAAATGCATAAAACAAACAAAGAAGAAAAAAAAGGGGTAGATAAAGAGAGGAATACGCCAAGAGAAATGCTACTACCAAAATAGCTTCTGGTAAAGCAGCTTCCACATAAACTTGTTTTGAAAATTGCTCTCTTTGTTAGCAAATATTCCAACATCAAACGACTGAGACACTGTTTCATTTTACATTTTGAAGTTAAATTTGGTAATCGACCAAAAGATGCCCCGAAGATTGCGTGACAAGATGCACCAAAGATTGTGTGACCAAGCTTCCTTACATTTTTCTTAGACTCATTTCAGGTCTTTTTGTAATTACTACATTACATATTAACTTCCCTACAGAAAAAAGACTACCTATGTTCACAACGTTGAAATTTGGCTCGTATACAAATGTTGTTTAGTGTTAGTCTTCAAGGTCGAAACAATTGAAACAAACCGATTTAAAATATCTCTCAAGGTGATGTTATCGTAAATGAAAATACTCAAGAGCACAATTGAACTACATGTAGCTCTTCCTCTAAACAAGTATATGCAATATTAGATTTTAAACTTTGGCAATTGAGACCACCATCTTGTAGAATGATTTAAGATGATCTTGTTCATGCCCTTCCCACAATTCCTATTACATGCATATATTCAGTTTCCTACCTCATTTATTTTGGGAACATTGAGAATATTTTTGGCCTGGTTTGCAAACCTCAAGGTGTTCAGTGTCTCATTATGACATGATGCGGACGGTGACACAGCCGCTAGCATTATAGTTTTACAATTTCCTCCAAAACAGTCCTTCAATATCCACGTCAGTGCCTAAAGTAGGAGAAGAACAGACAATTTAGGGGATGAGTCCCTTAGCCAACATGTACAGTTAAATGCCAGGAAAGGAAACGTTTGCTCTCGATTTACTTACAGAATCCTTGTATGGAACAGTAGATGCACTGGGACCCAACTTCGAGTCTTGGCTTGCTAATGTTGACATGACTCTTTCTAATGCCATCAGTGATTTGTCAGAATCAGCAGAACATTTGTCACTGCACTAAAAAAGACAAAGATAAAGCTTCAAAGGGAAAATATCACTTACTGACAGTTTCCATTTTCTGTCAAGTTCTCACTACTTTTGTAGTTAGGAGCCATACTTTTACATCGCCAAGACAAGATGACTACCTTCAAGCTGATTGAAGGAAAATAAAAGAAATCTGGAATATTCATTTACATGTACTTAAATTCAATCAATAAAAGGAAGTTCACTGCAAGTAAAAGAGGGCAAGACTAATCACTGCTGCACATCATTACATGTGACTGCCCAAGCTTACAACTGGAGTGAGATCAAACATCTAGGAAAGGGAATAATCATGATTTACGTGTGATACATGACATCACTCAGCAATTTTCAACAGCTTTATAGGTACAGAAGACACAAAAGAGAAATAAAGAAATTTTAATTGAAACTTGCTTGCTCCATTGTACACACATTTCCTAGGCCTTGAAAATGAACTAGTGAAAAGGTCCACATCTACTACACAAACTTAACAGACTAACATGCTTACCTCATTATGGATGCTCTTGCTTCCAGCCAAATCCACAAGTTGAATTACACTCACCATTTCATATGGTAAGTCACCTTCAAGGCGTGCCTGTATTGACGAGTAAGAGAGATTTCAGTGCTTTTTCTTTTTTTTTTTCTTTTTTCTTTACACTTTTCATGTAGTTCTAATTAATGTTAGAAAATAACCCAAAGCAAATACATGTACGTGCACTGATTGGAAACACCTGCCTATGGCTTGTGTTCCCACCGCATTTCTCGTTCTCATGAATTTTCACTCGTGTTTCTATTAAACAATTAGATTTTGAGCTCGAGATTTCTATCGCGTGATAGTTGACGAGGGCGCGGACCGAGTCAACTACATGTACAGTATCACAGAGAGAAATTGAGAGCAAATAATCTAATTGTTTTAGTATATACTAGTCGTTCAAAACTTCATCTTAATCCTCTTCATAAACACTGCTAAACACCAAGAAGCGGCCGTAATGTCGTTAACAAGGGCACACTGCTATGCTACTCACTATCTATCACAGAATAGATAGTGGGTAGCGTAGCCAATCAGAGTGCGGCATTTGTGATAGCACGGTAGTAGATTTATACTAAAACTTGATAGAAACATGGTACAATTTTAAACATGTTTTCTATTTCTTAATGTAATGTATAAGACCTTGGATGTATGTTATAAGCTAACTAGTAAGAGAATAATTATTTATTTACTGAATATTCCGAGATATATGATCTTCTTCCTTCCACAAAAAATGGCAAATTAACTCCTAATTGATTGCAACATAAATATTAAATACATCCATTACCTGGGTAAACCTTATGGTAAAAATTGTATGTGAACTACTGAAAAAGGAATTGGAAGCCCTGGAACATATTGATCTATGAAGAAAAAAGAGAAGAATATCAATTAATTGTGGGTCAATCAAGTATAACAATTGTACAAGTCCAGAAGTAAAGTGATGATAGAAAATAGGAAAATAGCCTTGATTGGCTAAAAGTTGTCTTTCTATAACTCAAAAGAAATCCAGACCTAGCATGAGCTGTTGTCATGACCAAAGATATGTAACTTACATTTTGGACATTAAAGTAGGCAACTTAATTTCTCTTTTTTCATGATGGAATTTTAAAAAAGAAATAGAAAACATGTTAACTGTAATTCCATTGCATTATGGAAACACTTGTGGAAGTTTCAGAGAACACAATAAATGTAGAAACTCTCGCCTGCCGGCTCATGTTCTCACTAAATTTCTTGTTCTCCCAAGTTTCATGAACTCAATAGAAACACTGTGCATATTTTCTATTTCTAAACTTCATTTGAATCATATTTCACATTATATTAAAACATGTTGCTAGCTCTGAATATCGACTCACCTGTTCTTCCTTCCCTTGTCAATCAAGCTTATTACTTCATTAACATCTGTAACAATATGTTTGGTCAGCTTGTCAACATACACACCCAGTTCACAGTGTTCACGAACTAAAAAAAGAGAAAGAAAGATATTACTTGTGCTTACAAATTATAATGATAAAAACATCAAACAGAAAAGAATACTCGATATAATAAGAATAACCAAATATGACACTCACATAGTACTTTCATAGTACTTCATATGACACTTTCATAGTACTTTCACTAACAATACATTTGTGAACACTTAAATTGGCTTAAGGTCATTCCACTGAAATAGAACCTGCACTGAGAAGTTTGCCAAACTTTACCTATCGATTGTTTATATTACAGGAACTTAAATTTTGAAATAAAAATAAAGGTTTCATATTGGTTTCGGAGCAACAGCACCTTGTTTGTGCATGTTGTAGTTAAAAATTAAATTCAGGTAAAAATAATTTTAACCTAGTTTGATTCTAAATTTCCTTTTTCTTCTCACCCTAATTATTCATAATCAATGAATAAATAGGGTTAAGAGACAAAGGAATTTAATTTTTACCTGAATTTAATTTTTAACTACAACATACACAATAAACAGTTACTTAATCCTTATACATGTAATAGCACAATGATTATAGTCACGATTGTTTGCTTACAGTAATTCATGTTTCCTATGGTTGCTCCTTGCTCTTCACTGAAAATTTGGCCATATTTGTTTTACATAGATATACGTGTTACTCAATTCAGAACAACAGAAAAAAAAATGTAGGTCACCACAGTCATTTTGGAAGAGATGACAATTTACCTCTATGACAAGGTCCAGCGGTAAAGAAAAGGATGCCATTTTCTAATTGTGTGTGAAATTATGCACAGTGGCGATGCGCAGTGCAATAATGGGGAATGACCTTAATGGTAAGATAGAATTTAATATGGTTATAAATACATGTACCTGAGTGTAGTACAATTATTACAATTATGTCCCAGGAAAGTATAAATTTATACATTCAAATTAGTGTTCAGTCCAACCCATCCATAATGGCCACTTCAAGTTACCCAGGGTAAGATATTAAAATGGAATAAATCTCTCATTTTCCCAATTTTTTCCCCAGAATTTCTGGAGTCAATTAATACAACTCCTTCTATAACAAAAGTGGGGTGATGTGAAACCAATTGACATAAAATAACCTAAGTTGGGCATATTTGTGAATACATTTGGTTATTCCGAAGGGTTTGACGTAAAAAGGGTATTCCGAGGGGGGAGGGGGGCTTAACGATTATGGAATTCTTAGGGCATGGGGGGGGGTAACGCATTTTGGAATTTCCAAAGGCAGGGGGCGTTAAAATATTGAAGCTGTCCGTCGTTGTGTATGGATATTTTCTGGAATTGCCCATTATAGTTTATAGTGATCAATGTACTTAGCTCCAACGTACACCTACATCAGTTAATTAAGTTACAGACTATCTACCTAACTACAATATTAATTACATGTACTAACAACAATTCAAGTGAAAATAAAACTGCTTTTCATGGAGGTGGTGTCTTTACTTCAAATAGGATATTACTCAAAACTGTAGCAACTTAATTTGGTTTTGAAATCGGTCAGTGAAGATACTTGTTTCAGATCTATACACTGTACATGTAGTAAGTTGGGATCATGTGTACTAATGACACCCGGGATCGAGTGTCGATCGATGGTAGCGATCGACACCTCGATCGACCCGCAATCGACATGTCGGTCGCCGCTTGGTCGACATGTCGACCGATACATGATCGACACTCGACCAACAACAAGCGATAGTCGGTCGAGTGTCGACCGAATCATGTGTCGGGCGATAGTCTGCTGCTAGTCGGTCGATAGGCTGTCGACACTCGGCCGATACTCAGCCAATACCTGGCCGATACTTGGCCGCTCTACGCTCTACTTTACTACGCTCTACTGTATCTACACGTTTAACTGGGTAGAGGAAGGCAAAGCGCGGATGGGAGAAAGAGGGAGCAATGAAGAAGTAGCTTCTTCTAAAAAAAAAAGACTAGAGTGCAAAAATCGATACCCTATTTATGACCAAAATGGCGGCAAAATGGCTTAAATTGATACCCAATTTATGACCAAAAGGGCTGAAAAACCATACCCTTTGGGGCCGCACATACCTATATAGCCCATATAAGGGAGTACCCCCTCGGGGAGGAGGGATACTGCGAAGAATACAT